>Ga0164311_10000770_pt1 | contig 14717 bp, 17 predicted proteins | sample GuaBasSedimGuay2_FD_121796 | JGI IMG/M metagenome (GOLD analysis project Ga0164311, IMG submission 121796) | Subseafloor sediment microbial communities from Guaymas Basin, Gulf of California, Mexico - Guay2, Core 4569-9, 9-12 cm | ecosystem: Environmental > Aquatic > Marine > Hydrothermal vents...
ATCCCCACCAGCCTAATAGCTGGAATAGTTAGAAAAAGACTGATGAATGAAAGAATAAGACTGATTTGCCCGCTCTGCCTAAAATGGGTGAAAGATGCTAAAATAGCCGAATTACCTGACACTATAATTTGCCCCATCTGCGGTTCTAGGGCAGTAGTAGTTACAAAATATAATGATGAAAGAGTAATTAAAATAGTAAAGCGTGGAAAGTATGGTAAACTATTCATAAAGGACGATATTAAGGATTATGAGAAGTATATGAAAATAGCAAAACTCATATTAATTTATGGTAAGAGAGCGGCATTAACACTGGCTGGTAGAGGGATAGGCCCAGTAACTGCACAACGGATACTTAGCCAAGCTAGAAATGAGGAAGAACTTATTGCAAAAATCATTGAGGCTGAAAGAAGATATCTTGAAACAAGGAGGTTCTGGATAGAGCAATGATAACTTTTAATAGAGGGATTTATACTCATAGAGAGTATGAATAAGTATTTTATGTATGCTCTGAGTATCACCTCAATGATTGTATTTTCAGCCATATCAGCGTATTTTCCGGGAATGCTAGGTTATCTAATAATTGCCTATCTCCTGATATTCTTCGCGATACAAGCTATCGTCGTAGGTAAGTATACTAAATCCATGCTTTCAGACTTAAATTACATCTCCTCCGGTAAAATACTATTGAAGGAAGATAAGAAAACTATACAAAAACTTCAAGCTAAAGATCCATCCTACGAGAAAATGCTTAGAAAACAAGCTACTTCTATGCTTATTCAATTAGGACTAATGATACTCATCTTAATAGTACTTGCATATTCACCAGTAAGGCTTCTTATACCACAACTAATACTAAGCATCCAACCATCCATAACAGATGAGAGACTACTACTGTTTATCTCCAACATGGTACTGTTTCTAACTTTATTCCTTGTTTCAGCAATAATTCTCCCCAGAGCTATGGGACAAAGCCCCATGCAGATAGTTATTCCATCAACATATAAGGTTACAGAGAAAGGTATGATACTGGATGAAAGGCTGCCCCTTAAGTTTCCACTTAAGATAAACAAACTCGAAGTAAACAGTAAAATGAAATATATTGAACTTGTAGTTAAACAGGATATTACTCCCTCAACTGCTGGTAAAGGGGAAATTACTATCAGATTATACTCTACTAAACCTAAGGTTCTATTAGAAATTATAGAGAAGAACTCCGCTAAAACATCTAGTTAATATTTTGCTATCAATTACTTATCCGAATAGTGCCTCTAACCCTGCCGCCATTTCCTCCTCGCTAACTTCCTCCTCCTTCTCTTCTTCCTCCTTCTTCTCTTCCTCTTCCTTCTTCTCCTCCGCCGCAGCAGGAGCAGTTGCAGCCGGAACAGCCATGGGTACTGCTGCCGATTTAATAGCTTCGTCTATATCTATCTCTGATAAAGCTGCAACAAGAGCTTTAACTCTCACCTCGTCTACATCTATTCCAGCAGCCGTTAAAACCTTCTTTATGTTCTCTTCAGTAACCGGCTTTTTAGCATAATGTAAGAGTAAGCTCGCATACACATACTCCATTTCATATCACCGCAAGTAGGTTTTTATAGCTAGGATCTTTTTATACTTTTCGGGCGGATGCCGTGTGAAAGCATGGCTTGAAGCACTTACAGGCAAGCAAGCATTACTGATGACCTACTTAACAAAATACTTAAGGGAAAGAGATTGCGATGTCATAGTTACTACTCGTAATTATGATTATGCCGTCGGAATTTTCCGAAATCATGGAATAGAGCCCATAGTTATAGGTAGATATGGCGGCTTGAAACTAAAAGATAAGTTAATTTCTAGCTTAAAGCGCCAAATGAAGCTTGTAGATATAATTTCAAAGGAGAAAATAGATGTACACATTTCGTTTACATCTCCCGATTCATGTCGTGTAGCGTTCGGCTTGGGGATACCCATAATTCAGCTAAGTGATTCCCCCCACTCAGTATTCGTTAATAAGCTGACAGTTCCTCTTTCCGAGTATCTTGTTACTCCAAAATGCGTTCCAAAGGAAGACTACAGTAGGCTTATTGATCCCAATAAAATAGTGCAATTCAATGGATTTTTCGAACTTGCCTGGATCAAGAGGATTAAACCAAAAAAAGAGGTATTGGAGAAGTTTAGCTTGGAGGAAAGGAACTATATAGTTGTCCGAACAGAAGAAAGTAAGGCATCTTACTATCCTAAGCTGAAGCAAAAACCTACAGTCCTGGATAGAGTACTGAAGAAAACCCTTGACTTAACGGATGTTAAGGTGGTTATTTTTCCAAGATACGACGACCAGAAGAAGTACCTGTATAATGTTTTCAAAGAATATGTGGATAGAGGCAGGGTAATTATAGTGGAAAAGGCTACCGATAGCCTATCTTTATCGTATTTCTCGCTGGCGGTTGTAACTGGTGGTTCAACGTTTGCTCAGGAGGCAGCACTTATGGGAGTTCCCTCTATCAGCTACTTTCCATATCACTTCTACGTTGAGGAGGAGATATCTAAGCAGGGATTCCCCCTATTTCACATACCGAATACAGATAAGTGTTCGGAAAAGCTGTATAACATCGTCGAGGAAAAAGTTGATTATAGAGCAGAGAGTATGCGCAAAATCTTAGGACTAGAAGATCCATTGGACGTAATAGTTAAACTAATCTATAAACTCAAGTAATATAAACCGCAAGGATAAATAGTATTTATATGAAATAACTTAGCTTAAGGTCGAATCATGTTAAGACTAGAGTTTATGGAGATACCCCGATTCATACTCTTCGGTCCAAAAGCTATGAGCCATGTTCCACGAATATGTCGTAACTTAACTAAGAGTAGAAAAATCTTCGTGTTAACTGGAGGGAAAAAAACTACTAGAATAGCTAACGAAAGGATACTCCCCTACCTTCTAGAGGAAGGATACGAAGTTAATACCTATGCATTAGGGGAGGGCGGCGTTAGCTTTGAAAAAATAACTAACGTATACAGGATGTTTAAAACGCGGCGTTCAAGCCTTATATTAGCTGTGGGGGGAGGAAAGGTTATAGATGCAGCTAAGGTACTTTCAGCACTTACTAATACTAATTATGTGAGTGTACCAACGAGTGCTGCTAATGACGGAATAGCATCCCCTGCAATATCATATTTACTTAAACTTGAAATACATAATAAATTACGGCGACGTAAAATAAGAATTCATGCACCAGTAGCTATAATTGCTGATACTGAAGTTATTTCCATGGCCCCTAAGAAGACGCTAGCTTCCGGATGCGGCGACCTTATTGCTAAATTTGTAGCTGTGAAAGACTGGGAGCTTGCCCATAAGCTTCGGGGGGAAAACTATAGTGAATATGCTGCCTCTATGGCACTTATGAGCGCTGAATTAGTAGTGAGAAGGGCAAAATTCATTAAGGAGGGGCTTGAAGAAAGCGCTCGAATAGTTGTTAAGGCATTAATTGGAAGCGGCGTTGCTATGAGCATTGCTGGCAGCAGCAGACCTGCTTCCGGAAGTGAACACTTATTCAGTCATGCCCTAGATTTATTGTCTAAGAAGTATGGATTTAAGCCTGCTCCTCATGGCCTACAGTGTGGTGTTGGGGCTATCATGATGATGTGGCTACATGGCGGAGATTGGGAGATGATCAGAGATACCCTAAGAGAAGTTGGTGCAGCTACAAACGCCTATGAGCTTGGAATTGATCCAAAGTATATAGTGGAAGCATTAACTATAGCTCATAAGATTAGACCTGAAAGATACACGATATTGGGAGAAGTAGGGTTAACTAGAGAAGCTGCTGAAAGAATGGCTAAGGAGACGGGAGTTATATAGTGTAAGACGGGCTCATCATGGAGAAGTATAATTGGGTAAACGATGAATTACTTTCCGAAATCGCTAGTGATAAGAATATTAAGATCGTGTGTTCATACATTCAGAAGCCTAGTTCTATAGAGTATGGATCTGATGTGTCTGAGTTAGATATAAAGACTGAGCTAAAGGATCATTTAAAGTCCTTGGGAATCACTAGATTGTATAGATTTCAGGAAGAGGCATTAAGAACAATAAAGTCTGGAAAGAATACTATTATAGTTTCCGGTACTGGAACAGGCAAGACAGAAGCCTTCCTTATACCTATTTTAGATGATGTTCTGGAAAGACCATTTGTAGGAGTTCAAGCAATATTAGTTTATCCCACTAAAGCTCTATCGAGAGACCAAATAGCTAGAATAGAGAGGCTATCAGGCGGCATATTTGGACTTAGATACGCTGTCCTTGATGGAGATACGCCAGCTAATATTAGACAAAGGATCTTTATGTATCCTCCCTCAATACTGATAACGAATCCCGATATGATCAACTATTCGTTGGTTTATAGTGATGAGTTTAAATCAATGATTACAAATGTAAAATATATAGTCCTTGACGATGTACACGTATATAATGGCATTTTCGGCTCACACGTATCCTTTATTCTTAGAAGACTCTTGCGATTTATAAGAGAGAAACCGGTGATTATTGGCTCATCTGCAACTATAGGTAACCCTAGAGAATTTTTTGAGAAACTTATAGGCGATAAAGCTGTTCTAGTAAAGGGCATAGAGGGTAAAAGAGGAGAAACTATACATACATTTATAAGACCACTAGAAAGATCAAAGCTTTCCGAAACCATTCGGCTAATAAGATATATGCAAAAACGTGATCTAAAAACGCTGGTTTTCGCCGATAGCCATAGAATAGTTGAAATGATAAAACGTCTAGCAGATAAGTATGGCATAGAGGTGGCCGTACATAGATCTGGATTGAAACCTGAGGTTCGGCGGAAAATAGAAGTGGGGTTTAAGCGTGGAAGTATAAAAACTGTAGTTGCAACTCCTACGCTTGAGCTAGGGATAGATATAGGTGATCTAGACGTTGTTATACTTTATTCAATACCTCCTAATTGTACTAGGTACTCTCAGCGAATAGGTAGATGCGGTAGAAGGGGCCAGAGATCATATGTATTTACTATATTAGGCGATGATCCAATTAGCGCCTACTATGAGGCCCATCCCGAGGACTTCTTTATGCAAAACTATGAACAAAGCTATATTGATACAAGGAACGAAGAAGTAGCTAAGATACAGTTATTAGCTATGTGTTTAGATGCTCCATTAAAGATTAGCGGATTGACAGAATATGGAAGGGAAATTATTGTTAAATTAATCAAGGAAGGTTATCTAAGGCTTTCTAAAAGCGGTATTGCAAGAGCGACGATTAAGGGGCGGCGTTACCTTAGGGGTAGGATGAATATTAGAGGCATAGGGGATATGGTTTGGATATATACGGAGAACGGAGTGAAGATCGGGTTTAGAGAAAAGTCTATGGCTATAAAGGAGCTACATCCAGGTGCAATATATTTACATGGAGGAAATATATACATCAGCTTAAGGTTTGAAGGAAATAAGGTGGTCGTAAGAAGACTGCCGGAAGACGTTAATCTCATAACAACAGCACTTTACTATACATTTCCGGAAATAATAAAAATATTGAAAAGCAAGAAGATTCATGAAGTAAAGCTGGTACATGCCGTATTGAAAATAAAAGATGTAGTATATGCATACGTCGTAAAGCTTTTCCCTGGAGGAGAGAAGGTTAGAGAAGTATTCCTGAAGAATCCACTAGAATATGAATTTACCACCAAGGGATTACTAATGGTTTTTCCAACGAATCCCGAGTGGAACGAGATTCAGAACGCAGAGGCATTTCATGCAATCGAGCATGCGTTTATAGCCTCAGGAGAAACGCTCATAGGCGCTGCCCCCCGAGATTTGGGTGGCGTAAGCTTTCCAACAGGACACATATTCGTATATGATAGCTACCCTGGCGGTTCCGGTGCCTCAGCCATGCTCTTCAAATATTTCGACAAGACCCTTAAGCGAGCATATAAAATTATAAGTGATTGCAAATGCATCGACGGATGTCCAAAGTGCATATTCTCCCCCTACTGCGGAAACAATAATAGAATATTATCAAGAAAAAAGGCAAAAGTGATTCTAGAAAACGTGCTGTTAAATAAAGTGAAATATATGGAGTTTTATGAAGAACCGGAAGGTAAGCCAATAGTCTAACGCTTCACTTTTAATACCACTATTTCTTCGAAAGGATATATCTTCCAGTACAGTCTTTGCACAGTAATTTTTAGCTTCCTAAGAAGAAGTAGTATTAGATCTAGGTTTGAAACAGAAGATACAGCTACTAGCATAACGCCATCACGCTTCATGGATCTTAATGACCTCAGAATTATCTTGAAAAACATCACCAAATTTGCTCCGCCACAAATTTTCTCGTCTAAACGATCCTTTGGATCAATTGGTAAATAGGGAGGATTTAACGATACAAAACAAAACACTCTCCTGAACGGTATTAATGCATCACATACTACGAAATCTATCCTATCATATACTTTATTTATGATGGCATTCACTTTAGCCACTGCTATGCTTCTACGACATATATCCGTTGCAATAACCCAATTGTAAAACATAGCCATCCTTACAGCTAGAACTCCCGATCCTGTGCCTACGTCGGCAACTACCCTACTATTAGAAGGAGGGATTATCTTAGAAAGTATGCTTGTAGACCATACACCCTTAGGATAAAATACACCCGGTCTTAGTGCTATTTTAAGCCCGTTAAAATTAACAAAATTGAAGGGCATTCTTAAATATAGTCTAAGAAGAAGACGGATTAGTAATACGTGCGCCCTCTTAAGCCACATGTTATCAAGCCTTAACGAACTATTTACGAGGTAAAAGTAATAAAGGCGCTGATATAAATGGTAGTAGTAATTAGATGCTAAGGGTGGTGCGTTATTGAATTCCAGAGAATAGAGGAAATATTATCGAAAAAGCCTATAGGTCAAAAGGTAAGGGTTAGAGGCTGGGTATACAGGAAGCGGAAACATAAAAATAACGTATTTATTCTGATAAGGGATTCCAGCGGTGTTATTCAGACGGTCGTTAAAAAGGAAGATGATGAAAAAACATTCGATTTAGCATCAAGGCTTGGTATTGAATCATCATTGATCGTAGAGGGAGTTGTAGTCTCTGAAAGCAGGGCCCCCGGTGGGTTAGAGATACATATCTCTAAAATAACGCCAGTATGTATTACAAGTAAATTTCCGATAACTAGGGACTTTTCAAGGGAATACTTACTGGATGTGAGACACCTCTGGATTCGAAGTAGATTTTTAAATGCGGTTTTAAAGGTGAGAAGTAACGTATTTAGGGCGGTCCACGACTTCTTCAGAGAAAGAGGCTTCTATGAAGTTCATGCCCCGATGTTTATAACTGCCGCCGTAGAGGGGGGAGCAACACTTTTTGAACTAGAGTATGTTAATAAGAGAAAAGTTTACTTGACGCAGTCGGCTCAATTCTATCTTGAAGCACTGATCTTTACCCTAGAAAAGGTATATACCATAGCTCCCTCCTTTAGAGCAGAGAAGTCGAGAACCAGAAGACACCTGACCGAATTCTGGCATGCAGAAGCTGAAATCGCATGGGCGCATCTTAAGGATATAATGTCTTTAGAGGAGGAGCTAATAACCTATGTTATCAGGAGAGTGCTGGAGGAAAACGAGAAGGAGTTAACATTTCTAAAGAGGGACTTAAAGAAGTTAGAGAACATAGAGCCGCCATTCTACAGGTTATCCTATGATGAAGCCTTAGAGATAATTAATAAGAAAGAATTTAACGTCGAATGGGGCGATGATTTCGGCGCTGATGAGGAAAGAGCTTTAACTAAAGAGTTTGATAAGCCGCTATTTGTCTATGGATTCCCGGAAAAGACTAAGGCATTTTACCATAAAAATGATCCCAATAGGCCTGAGGTAACGCTATCAGCTGATTTACTTGCACCGGAGGGTTATGGGGAGATAATAGGTGGAGGTGAGAGGATAGCTGACGCGAAGGAGCTGATAGATAAGATAAAGAGATTCGGCCTAAATCCAAAAGATTATGAGTGGTACATCGACTTAAGACGTTACGGTAGCGTACCACATAGTGGATTTGGATTAGGTATGGATAGATTAGTTATGTGGATATGCGGTTTAGACCACATAATGGATGCAATACCGTTTCCTCGAACTATACGACGTGTTTATCCTTAAGATGAATCTTTTCTTCTGAATTGATAGATTAATGTTGCTATGAGGACTATACCTAGCAATGTAAGCGGAAAAAGCAGGTATATTCTTATCCCTTCGTAATATGGCGTTCCTTCAAATAGAGGTAAAACCCTGTAATTTATATAGAGCACTAGTATGATGTAGAGAACTAAGTTTGCAATAGCTGTCAGTCTTCCAACTTTCATAGAATAGCCGTTCATCCATATTTTATATAAGCTTTATGCACCACTAACATCTCTTATGATATAAAGGATGGAGATCATAAGCCCCGGGCGGGATTCGAACCCGCGATCTGCGGCTTTCACGAGAATATTTACGAGGCTTGCGTCCCACCATTCGGTGGGTCGCCGCCTTTACCACTAGGCTACCGGGGCACTAGATAATTATAATGATGTTGGCTTATAATTTTTTCCCCATTTTCAGCTTAATGTACATGTATAAGAATCCTAAAAGTGAAGACACGATAATAAGTAGGTCTAATGGTATGTAAAGTATTCTTTCTACATTCTTTACTTTTATTAAACCTAGTAGGTGATACGCTGACACGACTAATAATGGTAAAAGCGGTAGGTAGACAAGTACTTTAGGAACAGGTACTTTTAGTAAGCTCCCCATTAGGTAGTATATCACTGGAGATATTAGCAGAATGATTAAGCCTAGGAAGGAGTATGATACCAATCTGCTGAAGATGCTTTGGGGATTTTTTATTTTAAATATAGCGAATCCTTGACCGTATTGAAAGTATCTCTTAATAACTTTGGATAATCTAACCCGATGATAGTGTTTTACTTTGACTTTGGATGTGCATAGAATCTTAAAGCCTGATCTAAGTATCCTGTAGGCATAGTCCATATCGTCGCTTCCATAATGCCTATATTCAGGATCGAAAAGGCCTACTTTCTCAATGATACTTTTCCTTATAGCGAAGTTTGCAGTAGTAACTATGACAAATGGATTTAAATCGCCCTTAAGAATTACATCCTTATTATACTTTGGTGCTGGTGAAATTATAGACTGCTCTAAAAATCGCGATAAAAATTTATCGATATTCCCTGAGTATACAGCGCCTGAGATGGCTGATACATCGCATTCCTTAAATAATTTTGATATATTTTCGATCCATCTGACATCGACCTCACAGTCGGAATCTGTAAATGCTATAATGTCTCCAGTACTCTCTAGTATGCCGAGATTTCTGGAAAAGTTTGCTCCCTTACTTTCCCTATTGACTATAACTTTTACGTTGCGAAATCTTCTAGCAATATCTCCAGTGTTGTCCGTTGATCCATCATCAATAACTATGATTTCATGCGGCTTTATGGTTTGATACATAAGCGAATGAAGAAGATACCCTATTGTTTCTTCAGCATTCTTCGCCGGAATAACTACGCTTACCTTCATCTTCATCCACTGCTCTGCGTTAAACTATAAAAGAAACTTTCTCAATTATATTTATGTCAATCGAAAACTGACGGAGATTAGAAATGCCCTTCAATATATTTAGGAAGAAGAAAAAGAAGGAAGAGGGCGTAAAGAAGAGACCTCAAATCACTAAGGAAATGTTATTAATGAGTAAACCTGTACGTAATCCTACTATAACCTGGGAAAAGTATCCCTCGGGGGAAATAGCCGTTAAGGTTAAGATAGTGAAGAAAGGAAAGCGGCGAGATAAGGTTTACGAGAAAAAGTATTTACTGGATGAGGTAGGTAGCTTTGTATGGAATATGTGTGACGGTAAGCATACAGTAAATGATATAATTTCTGCTTTAATGGAAAAGTACAAACTACATAGAAGGGAGGCTGAAGCCTCTCTTCTACAGTATCTTAATATGCTGTCGCAGAGAATGCTCATAGGCTTTATGCTACCAAAAGATATTATAGAAAAAGCTTCAACTGAAGAAACAGGTGTAGAGTCATCTACTTAAGAAGCTGACGATAGTTATTATGAATAGAGTAAATATTAGTAGGTAGATAAGCTTTTTTGTAAATTCTAGTTCTCTCTTCCGCTTAGTATCAATAGCTTCACATTTAGTGCTGCAGTATTTTACGTTGGGCGGAATAACCTTGCCACATACAGGACAATGTCTATGATCTGGTACCTTAGACATACCTACTCGCCCGGTAGCTGTCTGTAACATAATTACAACGTTAGTCCTTAATAATGTTACGGGCTGATAAGTATATAATCATGTGCTGTATATTATCAATAGAATAAAACCGTATATTAACGGCTGATAAGCGGTGCTAAACTAATGTCTGAATCTTATCGAGAATTACTCTTAAGTTTTCTGTTATTTATAACCATGAAAGGAGGAAAAATAACAGCTAGTGATGCCCTTAAATGGGCTGATGATAACGGTATTAATCCCATAACTCTCTATTCTATTGTATATGATCTCAAGAATAAGGGCGAGATTATATGTTCTAGGGAAGAAGAGAATATTCCTGGATGTAGCATACCACTATCTATACCTAAGGAAATTTTACTTAAAAACGTTGTTGTAAAGTCTAAAGTGGAAAAAAAGAGGCAGAGGAAGAAAAAGCTTCGTACAAAAGGAAAAACCGAAAAGGGACTGCTCGTATTTCTGGGAAAAAAGGAAGAAGTTAAGAAGAAAGAAAGCCCTGTAGAGAAGATTTACAAAAAGGAAACTCGAGAGGAGAAAAGCCTGTCTCCCATCGAGATAGTCGTAGAGGAAAAACGCCCCCAAAAGGAAATTGTAGAAAAGCCTAGTCGCCTCGAAATCCGAGAAGAAAAGCCAGCCATAGAGAAGATAGAGGATGAGGAAGATTTAGCTAAGGCAATAGAATATTTAAATTACTTTTGGAGCGTGGGCGAGATACGGTTTATCCTTGATTTGAAGAGAGAAGGTGTGAAAGATCCTGAAAAGGTTTTAAGAAGGCTTTTGGAACTGGGTTATGTTACTAGAAGCCCCTTGGGGGTAATTAACGCAACTGAACGTTTACCTAAGCTTGAGAACAGAAAAAGTATTGCTGATATTCTGCCATCTTAACTTTTCTTTATTGGAACATACAGCATTATTCTCCTATTTCTGTCGATAAGCTTGATTACTCCTCTATCTTCAAGCTCCTTTAGATATCTTTTTGCATGGCTTATTTTAACCCCAAATTTATTTGAGAAAACATAAGGTGTGATGTACTTCATTTTCATTATCTCATTAACTAGTTCATCGAAGGATACGGATTCGATTGACAAGCTTGTAGTTACCTCCCTTTTAAGCTTCTTCCTCTTTTTCTCCTTGGCTTCTTTCTTCTCCCTCCTTATTCTCTTCTCTAACTGTGATATCGTTGGTCTCTTCTTACCACCCATATCGTACCACCCTCTATGAAGTGTTTAGATATACATTTAATATAATTTATGGTTCATCTACATCGATTACGAGAAATCGCTGAGCCTCATCATCTTAGGAACATAACTATTAAAGTTATAAAGGTTGATATAAGCAGGATAAATAGCATTAATAAAGCAGCTAATTTTCTACCTAGCTTCAATATTCACATCACCTTGATTCACTAAGCAGAATTTTTAACGGAAGACCATTTAATGTCTCAAGCAATATACTTATTCCCTCGCCCTCCCCTATTACCTTTGATAGTGGCTCTAGAACTTTCCTAGCCTTCATTAAAGCTTCCAACCTCTCTTGAAGCGATAAAAGAACCTCTTCATAGACCTTTAGTTCATCCACTGCCCTCGACCCAACAATGACTTTAATTCCCATTAGGTCTATTTCATTAACACCACCTATTTTCGTTCCAAGCAATTGACTGAAGGCCTCCTCTATTTTCTTCATCTTCTCAGCCTTCCTTTTGACAATGTTATACTGTGCCGATAAATCAGCTATTTTTCTGTTCAACTTGCTGATCTCATCGTTAATGTACTCTAATACTTGCTTAAAGTTGCTAAAGGCATATATATTATATGACAATACTATTCACCTTTTTCTCATTGAAATATAGTTATCTTAAATAAATTTATTGGTATCGCTTAATTAACTAACTTGCTATGTTATCTTCCAAATCTTCTTTTCCTTCTCTGAAATACCCTTATAGCTCTCCAAAGATCTATTTTCCTGAATTCAGGCCAGTATGTTTCTATGAAGCATAGTTCGGAATACGCTGCCTGCCATAGCAGGAAATTGCTGAGCCTCTCTTCACCACTGGTTCTTATTATTAGATCGGGAGACGGATTAGGTAGATGCGATGTAAACAGGTACTTTTCAAATAACTCCTCGTTAATATCACTGTAATTTACTCTACCTTCCATTACATCAAGTGTTAGTCTTTTGATTGCCTCGATTATCTCTGTTCTGCCTCCATACGCTATTGCTATATTTAGGAAATGTTTATTGTATTTTCTGGTTTTTTCCTCTAGCTTCCTTATCATCTCATTTATGTCGGCTGGAAGCAGATCAAGCTTTCCAAGAGCTTTAAATTTAACCTCATATTTATCAAAAACTTCACTGCCTAACGCCTCCTTCAAGTTATCCCTTATTACGTTGAGAAGGTTCTCTAATTCCTCCTTTTTTCTTTTTAGATTTTCGGTTGACAGAACATATAATGTTACCGTTTTTATGTTTAACTCGAGAAGCCACGTTAAAACCTCTTTAACCTTCTTAGCTCCATATCTATGTCCAACCCATGGAGGTAATCCTCTTCTCGAAGCCCATCTCCTGTTTCCATCAAGAATTATCGCTACATGCGATGGTTTAGGACCATTCTCTATCTGCTTCCATAGCCACCTTTCATAGAGTCTGTAGATGCCAGTATATGTTAGAATTTTTCTAAACAATCTGTAGCACCTATGCTCGCTTTGTGGGTTTTTATTAGAAGGACAAATAAATATCTTCCCCACAATCTTCTATACGCGTCCAAGCATTTATAGCCTATCTATTTGTCAAGAACTGCTTCGATTCTTATACTTGCGGTACACAAGTATATCAAAAGAAAACAATTATGTGCTTAATAGCATAGTCTCTAATAAACTTAACATTTTTAAATCAAGACACATAGATAATGTAATGCTCCTTTCGGTGACTATGTATGAGAGGACAAAAGCTCGGTTATCTCATCTTTCTTGCATCAGTAGCCATAGGCATCTTTTACTTTGCATCCCTACTATTACTTTTAGTCTATGAGATAATACCAAGAGGAAGCATGCTATGGTGGACATGGTGGACGCTAATAGTGCCAGTAGCAATTATAGTCTTTTTAGTGCTTTTCTTCACAACATGGGTAGGATGGATTATGATTAAATCTTCTCCAAAAACAATAAAACAGTTAATGGAAGATGAAATCAAGGATGTTAATAGAAAGACTTTAGGTCGGTCAGAAACTCTAAAATTTTACCTACATCATGGACATAAGTATTATAGAACATTTTTTCATATCTAAGAATTAGGTATTCGCTATAAAGCAGACCGTTTAAAATGCTTAATGTCTCATAAAAATTTACTTTTCCTTTAATATGGAAGACAGGTAATCTAATATGGGGAGATTCTTCTGAAAAATTGCATACATAAATTATTTTAATTAAACCTACGTTGTTTAGGAGCACATTTAAGAAATCACTCTTCAAGAGTGCAATGTCAATACATAAAGCCGTAAACCCTCTCAACCTTCCCGTAACCAACTTTCTTGCTTTAGCTACATTCTTCTCGCCCGTCACTAAAATACAGACCTTGACTCCGCTCCCACAAACCTCTGTTATTACACTACTTAAAGGGTACCTCTCTAAGAAATAGGAAAAAGCTTCATAAGATAGCGAGATAAAATTTGCTCCAAGATTCTCGGCTAATACAATTATTTTATTAAAATCCTCCGCCTTTAATTTACAGATTTTCTCGTTCAACGCTATTGAATTTACTTTAACGCTTCTATCTTGAAAAATATCATATAAATCGATTATTTCGGAAAAAGATATTTCTTCTAACTGAAACGTATCCTCTATGTATATTTCAATAGTATTTACACTATTTAAAATATCCTTTACTTTTCTATCTGAATTCACTAGTTTAGCATAGCTTATCGATACACCTACTTTCATGTAGGGGTCAAAAAACATACGACTTTTACCTATATAATTGTAGCTATTTCAACATCGTTTATCCTACCGATAGTATATGAATATACTAACTAAACCTCGATAAAATTAATAATAACTTGTCATATACTATTAACGCCTCCAAAGCAATTTATTACTGGTGAAAAATTGCAGTCAAGAGCTAAACGGAGAGCAAGCCACGACGATATCGTGACTAAGGTATATGAAATATTAAGTAATCCGTATAGACGAAAAATAATAGAACTTTTGGGGGAAAAAGGAAAGGCCAGCTTCTCGGAACTTAAAAGGCATCTAGGCGCTAGTGTTGGAACGATTTACTATAATTTAGATAGTATGCGGGAATACATTGAACAGGATGTAGACAAGAAATATATGTTAAATAGCACAGGTTGGAAGATTTATGAAATAATAAAGGAAGAGTCAGAAAGAATAATGGAGTTTTTTAGACCGAAACATAAGAT
>Ga0164311_10000772_pt1 | contig 14705 bp, 12 predicted proteins | sample GuaBasSedimGuay2_FD_121796 | JGI IMG/M metagenome (GOLD analysis project Ga0164311, IMG submission 121796) | Subseafloor sediment microbial communities from Guaymas Basin, Gulf of California, Mexico - Guay2, Core 4569-9, 9-12 cm | ecosystem: Environmental > Aquatic > Marine > Hydrothermal vents...
GCATACGGAGCTGGACAGACTGGGGGGAGGAAAGATTTTCGAGCTGGCTGTCGGTGAACGCGCAGGCGAGCACCTGGCAGACTTTGTTGTTGAGAAAATAGTTGTAGACCTAACGCCGGAGGAAAAGGAGGAGTACGAAAGAGAATACAGGATTTATTTAGACTACCTTGCCACAAGCAACATATCGCTCAGATCCCCGGGTGACTTTAAGAAGCTGGTGCTCAGGAGCGGGAGAGACCCGAGGGCGAGAGAAGCACTGCTCGCAAGGCACCGAGCTAGGGTGATAGCGCTGAACGCCTCATCCAAGTTGGACGCGCTCAGAGAGATTCTTGAAAAGCATGCGGGGGAGAGAATACTGATTTTCACTCAGTACAATGATTTGGTGCATGCGATATCAAGGGAGTTTCTGATTCCGTCCATCACCCACAAAACGCCGAAAAACGAGAGAGCTGAAAACTTAGAGAAGTTTAGAACTGGAAAGTACAGGGTTATCGTCACATCCAAAGTGCTGGACGAGGGGGTAGACGTCCCCGAGGCGAGCGTCGGGGTGATTCTGAGCGGGACCGGAAGCAAAAGAGAGTTTGTGCAGAGGCTCGGAAGAATTCTCAGAAAGAAGGAGAACAAGTCTGCGGTGCTCTACGAGATAGTCACAAAAGCCACATCTGAGGTTTCCATATCCAGAAGGAGAAGAAGCGCACTCGAGGCATAGTTATGCTGCCTTCTGAACTACTAGTTTCGAGGGTTTGGGGAAAAAGAATAACACCCGTTTTCTCTCACCTGAACGAGGAGCAGGTAGCAGTCGCCGCAGAGATCATCAGGATTTACAGGGACTACGTGGGGAGAAAGCAGGGCGAGCTGGCGGAGGTGCTTGAAGAGTTCGAGGAGGGGTTAAACTACAGGTTCATTCGAGGGTTACGTGTCCTTCTGGAGAGAAGGTGCAGGTTCGAGAGCGCCAGCCCCCTGAATCCCGTGGAGGCGCGGAGGGTAGTGTTCGAGGAGTCCAATAGGCTGGGCTTAGCAACGACTAGAGAAAAGAGGCTAAGAGTGTTGAAAAAAGCCGCGTCCATCCTCGGAGTGTCCGTTGAAGATTTGGAAAAATCTCTGTGGGCGGACCACGAGTCGGAGCTGATACTCCGCGAGTTCGATGAAATCGATCCTGTTGAGCTCCTAAGGTGGTACAATCTCGCCCTAGCCCAGACGCTGCTATTCAACGCAGTAAACATGGAGATCACGGTCAAATCAGGGTACCAGGAACTCTTCAGAGCGATAAAGTTTTATGGCCTGATGTACACAGCAGAGACACGCGACGGCAGTTTCGTAGTAAACATCGACGGCCCGGTGTCCCTCCTAAAGCTGACCGAACGCTACGGGACATCCATGGCGAGGCTTCTCCCCCTGATTGTTTCGCTGGAGGGATGGCGAATAAAGGCAAACATACTAAGAAAGGGATTCAGGGGGAAACCTCGAATCTACAATTTCGTGATGGACTCAAAGGAGAGGGACAAACTGAGAGTGAGTTACGCTGCGGAGAGAGAGGAGTTCGACAGCCGAGTGGAGGAGGACTTCTACCACAGGTTCAAAGCCCTAAGAACAGGCTGGAAAATAACCAGAGAGCCCGAACCGCTAATAAGTGGCTCCACGGTGATGATACCCGACTTCGGCTTCGAAAAAGAAGGAATGAAGATTCTGATGGAAATTGTGGGTTTCTGGACAGAAGAGTACCTGGAGAGAAAAATCGCCAAACTCGAAAAAATAGAACAGGAGCTGATTCTAGCCGTCGACGAAAACCTCGCCTGCTCAACCTTCGAGAACGTTCCGGGAAAGGTAATATACTACAAGAAAAAAGTACCCCTAAAACCAATCGTCAAAATACTAAGAGAACTCGAACAGAACAAAATAAACCAGGACATCGCCAAGCTGAAAATCGCCACACTCCAGATAAACAAAGACGTAGCCACACTGGAGGAACTAGCGGCGAAACACAGGGTAAGCGTAGAAGCACTAAGAAAAAGCATCAACGTGAAAGGCTACACACTCATAGGAAACACTCTGATAAGCGAAAGAATGCTAGAAAAACTAAGCCAAGAGCTGGAAAACATGCACATCAAAACCCGCTCCGAAGCAGCGAAAATCTTTCAGAGAGAAGGAATAACCGAGGTCGACCGCTTGCTCGACGCCCTAGGCTACAGAGTTATCTGGTCCGCGCTGGACTTCGAAAACGTGCAGATAGCCAAAAAGAAAGACCAAACCTAACACAAACACAAACACAAACACAAACTGGAATACTGAAGACCAAAGTCTGTGCACTACATTTTTTAGGATCGGAGGTGCAGTGTTAAATACTGTTTGTACTGTTATTCGCGATTCTTACGGTGGGGATGAAGTTATGGTTAAAAGATTATCAGTAGTTGATAGCGAGAGATGCACTGGTTGTCAGCTCTGTATGTTCAACTGTTCGCGTAGATTTGGAGTGGGTGGTCTTGGTAAGAGTACCATTCATGTTAAGTCGGCTGGCGGAGTTGAGAGGGGGTTCGGTGTCGTGGTTTGCAGAGCCTGCGAAGATCCTGCCCCATGCGCTAGAGTGTGCCCAGTGGATGCACTCCAATCAAGAAACGGGTACGGAGTAACCCTGAACAGGGACAGGTGCATCGGGTGCAGAATGTGCGTTGAGGCTTGTCCCATAGGCGCGGTTTTCTGGGACGAGGAAAACAACAAGCCAGCGATATGTGTGTACTGTGGGGTTTGTGCAAAATACTGCCCCCACAGCGTCATAGCACTGGAAGAAATCAAAACAGGGAGTGAGGTGACCTAATTGTCAGAATTCCTGCCCTCAAACGTTCTGTACATCGATTTGTCCAAACATCTTTACAGAATAAAAAACAGAGAGGAACTCTTCAAGGAGTATATTGGAGGAACGGGGGTAGCTACACAGCTCCTGCTGGAGGAGTGCGAGAAGGGATGCGATCCCCTCGGTCCGGGTAACGTAATCGTCTTCGCTGTGGGTCCACTTACCAACCTCTACCCCATGGCCTCAAAAACAGTAACCATGTTCAAGTCCCCTCACACAGGTAACCTAGGTGAGAGCCACGCGGGAGGCAGAAGCGCCGTAGCCATCAGATCAGCCGGCTACGGAGCAATAGTGATAAAGGGAGTTAGTGAAAGCCCGGTATACCTCGCGATTCACGAGGACGAAGTGTTCTTCAGAGACGCCGCCGCCTACTGGGGTATGGACAGCGCGCAAACGGTTGGCAGAGTCATACGAGAGAATGAGCCCGGCTCTGGGATGAGAACAATTATGAGGATTGGGAAAGCGGGAGAGAACCTTGTCACATACGCCAATCTTGTTACCGAGACCTACAGACACTTCGGCAGACTCGGACTCGGAGCAGTCTTCGGCAGCAAAAAACTAAAAGCGGTCCTCGTATCCGGGCGAAAAACCACCCCAGTAGCCGACAAAAAACTCTACAGAGAACTGTACGAGACGCTGTATAATCAGCAGACAAAATCCTCCGCCCTGCGGAAATACCACGACCTGGGAACCGCCTCAAACATCCTGGTCCTAAACGAACTGAAAGGACTGCCAACAAGGAACGTGAAACAGTCAAGCTTCGAAGGCGCGGAAGAAATCTCCGGGGAAAACCTCGCCGAAAAATACCTAGGACGACGAGTCGCCTGCGCCCACTGCCCCGTAGCATGCATCCACCTAGCAACACTCAGAGAGCCATACATCGACGAGCCATACTTCTACAAAACCACTTGGGTCCCATACGACTACGAACTGTTATACGCCCTCGGATGCATGCTAGGCGTCTCAAGCGTCGACGGAGTCCTAAAACTCATCGACGAGGTCGAAAACTGGGGTCTAGACGCCATGAGCACAGGCGTAGTCCTAGCCTGGGCAACAGAAGCCGTAGAGAAGAACCTCGTAACAAAGGAGGAAACTCTCGGATTGGAGCCAAAATGGGGAGACCACGAAACCTACCTCAAAATGATCGAACTCGTAGTGGAACAGCCCAATGAATTCTACAAACAACTAGCCAAAGGCGTGGAAAGAGCCGCGAAAAAATACGGAGGCCAAGAATTCGCGCTAGCAATGGGGGGAAACGAAATGCCAGGCTACCACACAGGCCCAGCGGCATACGTCGGCTTCTACACGGGCGCGAGACACAGCCACCTAGACTCGGCCGGGTACAGCGTAGACCAGAAAGCAGTAGGCAAATCGGAGGAACTGACCCCCGAAAAAATCGCCGACAAACTCTTCAAAGAAGAATCTTGGCGTCAAATACTATCCAGCCTCGTAGTATGCTTCTTCGCCAGAGGGGTCTACACACCCGAAACAGTCGCCAAAACGCTAAAAACAGTTGAACTAGACTTCAGCGAGGAACAACTAATCGAGAAAGGGGAAAAGATACTCAGAGAGAAGTACAGATTCAAGCTCAGAGAGGGATTCAACTTCGAAGATTTGAGAATACCCCAAAGAATACTGGAAACAGAATCTCCCCACAAAATAATAAAAAAGGAAACAATAGAAGAAGCCATAAAACTCTACGCTGACAAGCTAAAACCCCAAAAATAGCGATCTATCAACTCTCCCTTTCTGGAAACGCAAACCAACTCAGACATCACCCAACTAAAGCACCAACCATTAACTAACCCTACACAGAACACACAAAAAGTAATCCAGCACAAGCACCAACACAACACCCAACACAAACGCAGAAGCCTCAACCACGAGTAATACCAAGCTCCGTCAACGTCTTAAGCACATTCTCAACAGCAGTATAAATCTCCTCCTCCCTCTTAGCGCCTGTGCACACAAGTTTACCGGTTGTGAATAAGAGTATTACGACCTTGGGGTTTTTCATACGGTATATGAGTCCGGGGAACTGTTCGGGTTCGTACATTACATCCGGGAGTGTGTAGGCTGCGAGTTCGAGGTTGAGGTCGGTTCCTAGGCTTGCGGATGCTACGATGTTTTGGATTTGTATTACTGGCTCTGAAGTTGTGTCGATGATTCCGGCTTCTCTTAGTTCTTTTACTATGCGGTTTACGGCTTTGTGTACCTCTTTTTCGGATTTTGCACCTGTGCAGACCATTTTTCCTGAATTGAAGATTAATGTTGCTGTTTTTGGTTTTTCTAGGCGATAAACAAGTCCTGGGAATTGTTCAGGGTCGTATTCGACGTTTAGAATGGATCTGGCGATTTTTTCGAGGTCTATTTTTTGGTCGATTGTGACTGAAGCTACTACGTTTTCTATGTGAATGAATTGGATTTTTGGCATGTGTATTCCCCCATTAGAAGTCCTAAACTCAAATACTTATAAGGTTTTTAACTTATAAATTTGTGCGTTGGAGATGGTTTCTTTTGTTTACACTTGAGGTGCGGGTGGTTTGAATTCTCTTTTTGAGTTTTTTAGAGCAGTGTGTATACCATTTTTGTTGTGATTTATTGTTGGAGTTTTTTTGTGATTTTTTGGAGGTCTGTTAGGAACTGTTGTGCGTGTTGGGGCTTTATGTGGGGCATTACTACGATGCGTAGGAGGTTTGGGAATTTTCCTAGTGCCCAGTTTTGTTTTCTTAGTTCTTGGTCGATCTGGTTGATGTTTAGTTTTTTTGAGGTTATTCCGACTATGTTTATGGTTGGTTTGGTTGGGAGTTGGATGTTTTTTATTTGCTGTATTCCGTCTGCTAGCTGTTTTGTGGTGTTCATGCAGTTTTTTACTATTTTTTTGTATCCTTCTATTCCGAGGTGTTTTAGGGTTGCCCAGGTTGCTATTATTGTGGCTCCGGAGCGGGTTCCGAGTATTATGGGGTGGGTGTAGGTTCCTCCTGCTAGGTAGGGGATTTCGAAGCAGTTTTCTAACACATGGAATCGGTCTTTGAAGAGGATTCCCCCCGCAGGTATGGGTGCTAGCCCCATTTTGTGGGGGTCTATGGTTATGGAGCAGACTCCAGGGTTTCTGAAGTCGAATTCGGGGATTCTGTATCCCAATTTTTCTAGGAAGGGAAGTACCATACCTCCGAAGGCCGCGTCTACGTGCAGGTACAGATCGTTCTCAATAGCTATTTCCGAGAGTTCGGGTATAGGGTCTACGGCTCCGAGGGCGGTTGTGCCCGCTATTCCCACGATTGCCACCGTGTTTTTGGTGATTGCTTTTTTGATTTCGGGAACTTTTACTCGGTATTGTTTGTCGAGGGGGATGCGGATTAGGCGAAGACCAAGTAGGTCTGCGGCTTTGTCGAATGAGGCGTGGGCTGATTGGGGTATGATTACTTCTGGTGTTTTGATCTTGTGCTTTTTTCGAGCCAGGTTTCTCGCGATTCTCATGGCTACGATGTTGGCTTCGGTGCCTCCGCTTACAATGTATCCCCAGCTTTCGGGGTTGTTTAGGAGTTTGCCCAGCATTTTTACTACTTCTATTTCTATTTCCTGTGTTCCCTTGAAGAGTCCTGGGTCTCCGAGGTTTTTTTCGATGCATTGTGACATGACCTTTTTTGCTAGGGGATGGGGGATGGTGCACATGCTTCCCAGGATTTTTCCGGATTCGTAGGTTAGGTCTTTTTGGAGTTTTTGGCTTAGTTCTTCTAGGATTTTTTCCTGGGGGATTCCTTTTTGTTGCAATGTTTTCACGCGCCTACTGTTTGGTGGTTCTTTTTTCGAGGCCTTTTACGAGAGAGGTTATTAGGTCGTTCATTGGGGTTGGGACTTTGTGCTTTTGCCCGTAGCGGGATATGGCGCCGTTTATGTAGTCGATTTCGGTTCGTTTTCCTCTTTCAATGTCTTGCAGCATGGAGTTCTTGTTTTCGGCTGTTTCTCTCGCAACCTCAAAGGTTTTTTCTACCGGATCGAAGGTGAGGTTTACTCCGAGCTTGTATGCGACTTCCATTCCTTCACGTACCAGTTCCTTCATGCTCACAACTATTTCGGGGACCTCTAAAAGTTCTCCGTTCCTTAGGCCGGTGAGAGCGCCGAAGGGATTTATCCCCGCGTTTACAAGGGTTTTTCCCCAGACTACGCCGGTGATGTTTTGAGTGACGGTTGTGGTTAGTCCGCTTTGGGTTAGCATTTGGGCGATGTTTTCAACTTCGGGTGTGTTTGGACCGTAGCATCTTCCTATTATGGTTTCGCCGGCTCCGGTGTGTATAACTTTTCCTGGTTTTTCCAGGATTGCTCCGTTTGTTGTTACCCCTCGGATTATTTTTTCTTTTCCTACAACGCTTGCTGCCATTTCCTCGTTTCCGAGGCCGTTCTGAAGGCACATGACCCACGTGTTTTTGCCAATTAGGGGTTTGGCGTCTATGACCGCTTGTTCCGTGTCGTATGCTTTTACTACTATCATAACTAGGTCTGCTACTCCGATCTCGGAGGGATTGTGTGTGATTTTGACCTTTACACGATGGTCGCCGCTGACTCCGGTTATGCTCAGTCCGTCCCTCTTGACGACTTCGACCGCCTTTTTCCTGCCCACAAGTGTGACGTCTACTCCGCTCTCCGCGAGCAGTCCACCGAAGAGGCTACCCATGGCTCCAGAACCAACTATAACTACCTTCAATATTACACACCACGTTTCCAGAATAGAGAAGAATCACCCTTTTCTTGGATACTCCACTGTCAATTTGTTGATGTACGGTGTGGATGATTAGCATGACTACATAATGGTTTCGTTAGCTTGTTTGAAAATTGAAAGGGTTTCTGAAAAGTTTTGGTAGGCTAAGATGTCGGTGTTTGCCTTTTTATTGTTTTTAAACGGTTTGAGGCTATTTATTTTTCGTTTCTAGGGATAAAAGCTCCATGACGGAGGGATATTCTTCAATCTGTTTGTACGGTATGTACATGGAGTTTACGAATTCTTTTTGGAAGTCGGGATCCACAGCCAGTTCTAGGTAGCGTATCTTTTTTGAGAGTTCGTAGGCTTTCTCTCGAGTTTCCTTAGAGATGAGGCACATTTTGGCTCCGGTGACGGCTGTGTTTCCGACGAATTTGATTTTCTCTGTTGGAATGTCGGGTAGCATGCCTATTATTTTAGCGCTTAGGGGATCTATGTGGTATCCGAATGCTCCTGCGATGTAGACTCGGTCCAAGTCCTTGTTGGTGTATCCTCTTCTTTTCATGGTTATGGCTATGCCTGTGTGTATTGCGCCTTTTGAGAGTTGTATTTCTCCTATGTCGCCTTGGGTTATTGTGATGTTTTTTCCTGTTACGGTTTCGTCGCCCCATGCGATGACAAACTCTTTTTTACCATTTTGTTTGATTAGACGTGGACTGTCTATGTTGTTGAAACGTCCCCTGTTGTTTATGACCCCCGCTCGGAACAGTTCGGCTATCCCGTCCAAGATCCCGGAGCCACAGATGCCCACTGGTGGTTCGTTGTCTATGGTTTTGTAGCTTACCTCGAGACTGCCTGGGTCAATTTTGATTTTTTCGATCGCCCCAGTGACGGCTTTCATCCCGTATTTTATGTGGGCTCCTTCAAACGCGGGTCCAGATGCACACGAACAGGAGAGTATGTCTTCACTGTTTCCGACAAATACTTCGGTGTTGGTTCCTACGTCAATGAGGAGCGAGCGTTCCTCGCTCTCGCAGATGCCTGAGGCGATCACATCTCCAACCGCATCAGCCCCAACGAAGCCCGCTACACACGGTAGGACGTACACGTTTACCTCAGGACCCACCGATAGGTTTAGGTCCGAAGCCCTTACGTTTAGGGGGCGTTTCACGGCGGGGACATAAGGGGTGTAGGATAGGTACTTTGGCTGGATGCCGAGAAAGAAGTGGTGCATGGCGGTGTTTCCAACAATAGTGAGTTCATAAATGTTTTTAGTGGATATACCTGCGCTGGCGCACGCCTGCCGCATTAGGGAGTTTATCGCGCCTATAACCAGTTTTTGGAGTCGTAGCAGGTTTTTCTCTCCTTCTACGGTGTAGGATATCCTGGTCATGACATCCTCGCCGTGTGATATCTGAGGATTCTCCACAGAGACTATTTCTACGGTTTCACCAGTCTGTAGGTTCACGAGGTATCCAACAAGTTTGGATGTTCCTATGTCGACGGCGAAGCCGGAGAGAGTATCTGTGGTGTCTCCAGGCTCCACGGCGACGAGTTTTTCATCGTTCCAGATGACCGACGTGACGTCCCATTTCTTCTCCCTCAGAACATCGGGCAGATCGCTTAGCAGTCTCCGGCTCAACTCAAGGCCGGTGACTCCGTACTCGCTCTCCAAAGCGTCGAGCAGTCTTTCCACATCAGGCCTAATGTCATGTAGTGTAGGGGTGGGCAAAATCATGTGAAGTTTTTTCACTAGGGGTTCGAGCTTTACTGGACGTTCCATCCCAGTTATTTGGATTCTTCGAACTCTTATTCGACTCTCCTCCGGAATCTCAACCACAAGGTCTCCCGTGGCGGTTGCGCAGCAGGCGAGGCGGTAACCTGCAGAGATTTCACTTTCGGAGAGCAGTTTCTTTTCGGGGTCGGTTAATTCGCTTACGCAACTCTGATCCTGAATTATCACACGGCACTTACCGCACGTGGCGTTTCCGCCACACTCGGATCTTATTCCGATTCCCGACTCTTCAGCGATGTCTAGAATTTTCTGGCCGGGGTCGGTTACAACCTTCCGTCCTTCCGGTTCAAACTGAATGGTAATTTTCCTCAAGGCGACTCACTCCGTTGAACAAGAAAAGGATAACCGTAAACAAAAAAGCGGTCATTTCCATATTTCCGAATGAGATGCATATACCTTTCAGTAAATGGTTTTCAATTTAAATGTTTATCAAAAACCCCTCAAATCATAGAGTTCCGGAAAGCGGAGCAGACTCTAGAGTGTTACAAATCGTTATACTTTCCTAAACATGGAAGGGTTTAAGGAATATTCATGCCCTTTTTTGCTATTTCTGTGAGCCGGTCTCGGATGAGTTTTATGACGTCTCCTAGGATTTTTTTGTTGTCGTAGTCTTCGAGTATCTTTTTGAGTTCTTTTTTAGGCAGACCTTTTAGCCTCTTGACCTCTTCTACTAGGAGCGGCATACACCTTATGTGGTTGTCGACTATGGTTATGTTCGCTAGCTGCGCGGTTCTGCTCAGGGGATTTAGGTCGATGGCGATTACGGTTTTTCCTATTTTTCTCAGAGCTTGGGTTCTGTCTCCGCCCTCAACCGGGACCAGAACCGTGTCTGCGATCAGAATACCCCTTCTGTCTACATCCCTTCTTACGCTCGAGATTTCGGGGATTTCACCGTCCGCTGTTTCTCCAACGCCCAACACTTCCTTGGCTCCGGCTTCCTCCAAAACCTTCTTAATCGCTTCTAGGCGCTCGGGCCTCCTGTAGAAGATGTTGACCTCTATTTTGGCCCCCGAAACTTCTGAGAGTTCTACTATTTCCTTCGGGGTGAGCGCGGCGGAGTTTCCGTTAACGCTGATGACAGGGTATTCGGATAATAGCAGCGCCGCTGCTGCTGCTTTGATTGCCTTTCTAGCCGGTGGCGTTGTTTCCTCCCCCAGCAGATAGTCGAACGCTTCACCCCGTCCGTGGGCTATCAGCCCGGCTTTGGCAACCACGTTTCGCTCCATTCCGTGGATGATTTTGTGTCTTATTCTCAGGGATTCAGCGCGAGGATGATCGTCCGGGATTTCGTTCAAGGCTTTAATCCTCCATATCTAGATTAGTCTTGCTCCTACATTGTCGATTCTTGATACGAAAACAATTCCACTAGGCATGCGCTCTTTAATAATTTTGCTAGCGTCCTCCGCGTCTTCCTCGCTCACAAAGCAGAAAACGGATTGACCCAGCATCACCATACTGCAGTAATCATACCCAGAGACCTCCAGACTTCTAATCGTGTTTATGACCGTCTGGGAGGCGAGGCCTGTCTGCAGGGCGAATTTTTTTGAGAGGGATACCAGCCTTTCGATGGAAGCGTCCTTTAGAAGCTCTTTTACCAGCCTATCGCCAGCCTCGTTTATCTTTTTTCTCTTCTCGGGGTTGGAAAGAACTTCTTTCGTTTCCAGCTTTCCAGCAGAGCCGCAAACCACGACAAAGTCACACGCTGATGGTATAGTATCCACCTGACCGTAGCCCGGTGCTCCCGGCTTGGTTCTTATTTCTACCCCCCCAGCGTTCTGCGCGATAACATCGCCTAGACCTGTTTTGTGGGTTATCTCCGCGATGTGGGCGAGCTGTGCACTTTTGTTCTTCGTCAGCCCTAGGTTTAATGTCTGGTTAAGCGCGAGAGAAGTACTCAGAGCCGCGGCACCACTAGCCCCGTATCCCGCACCCACCGGAATCTGCATCTCCTGCCAGATCTTCACATCGTACTCCTGGCCGTGTTTCTGAAGAGCTAGGTCCAATGCTAATCTTGCAACCGTTTCGGTCACGTTGGCCTCGCGTTTTTCACCGTTTACGGAGATCTCTACCGAGGTGCGGTTCGACGGGGCCACATTCACTCTTGATATGACGCCGTGTTGTATCGAGAACCCGGCTCCCTTGGAGCCCTTCAGTAGAGGGTCTATCGGGGCATCGCATATTACAAAGAAAGATGTAATGTGTCCCGGACAAAACGCTTTTGCTTCGATAGCCAAGTTTACCTACCCACGTCCATAGATTCTTTACCCGATTTCCGAGAAGGAAAATAGCCGCGGGGGCTCATTGCTTTTCGTGTGAACCGCTTTTTTCGTCAAATAAAAGTATTATGGTAAAATTTTACTTGAGATAGAGGGTTGACACGTTTCAAGACGGAAGGAGAAATTACGGCGCTCCCTTCTTAGGCTAGGAAGGAACACTCTAGAGGGATGAGGGAATGCTGTAGATATCATCCACGCTGGCGCGAAGCAGATTTTTAGCTGTTTAACTAGCTTGTGTTTTTTTAGGGTGACGGCGCGTTGAGGAGGCATAATTCATAAAATATATATATCCGATTAAATCTAAATATTTTCAGTACTTTATGTTGTGTCTATTCTCTTTATGCCTAAAGCTTAAATATTCGTTTAAGGCTCTAACACTCGAGGAGTACACGCGAGACTTTTAGGCTGTACTCTAAGGCTATTAGGGGTTTCAATTTGCTAGGCAAACACACTTCCAAACAGATTATCGGAACAAAAAGCGAAGTTCTGAAAGGAAAGAAGATAGTTCTCTGCATCACTGGCAGCGTAGCTGCCATGGAATGCCCTATAATAGCAAGAGAGTTAATGAGAGACGGGGCAGAAGTCTACGCGGTGATGTCACCGGCAGCAACTAAGCTCATCTCCCCAGACCTGATGGAGTGGGCCACGGGAAACCCCGCTGTAACCGAGCTGACGGGGAAGGTTGAGCACATATCCCTTGCGGGTGATCATCCCGACTCCGCCTCGCTGGTTTTGGTTGCACCCGCGACAGCCAACACAATTAGCAAAATTGCTCACGGGATAGATGACACCCCCCCAACAACAGTAGTGAGTAGTGCAATGGGCGCCGGGATTCCCATAGTGATTGTCCCAGCCATGCACGAGTCCATGTTCCGCCACCCGATCATTCTCGAAAACATTAACCGCCTCAGATCGCTCGGCATCGAGTTTGTGGGTCCAAGGTTTGAGGAGGGCAAGGCGAAGATTGCACACATAGACACCATCGTGGCTTACGTTGTGGAGGTTCTAACCAGGCCTAAGGACATGAAGGGGTTGAGGGTTCTTATAACTGCGGGTCCAACCAGGGAGTACATAGACGCCGTGCGGTTCATCAGCAATCCGAGCTCGGGTAAGATGGGCATCTCACTCGCCATCGCAAGCATCCAGAGGGGGGCGGAGGTGACCCTGGTGTACGGGCCGGGTACGGTGGAGCCCCCGCCGCTCACCAAGGTTGTGAATGTGGAGTCAACGCGGGAAATGCTCGATGCCGTTGTTACGAGGTTGAAGAAGGAGCATTATGACATAATGATCTCCACCGCCGCTGTCAGCGACTATGGTCCAGAGATGAAGATTAACGCGAAAACCCCTTCGGGAAAGAAGGATTTCACCGTGAGGTTTGTTCCGCTGCCCAAGGTTATTGACACGGCCAGGAAGGTCGCTCCGGATATATTTCTGGTGGGATTCAAGGCGGAGTACAATGTTCCGAAGGAGCAGTTAATTAGCTGTGCGCTCAACAAAATCAGGAAGGCGAATCTGGACCTCATAGTTGCTAACGACATCTCGCAGGAAGGAGCGGGATTTGCGTCCAACAACAACGAGGTTTACGTGATTGACAAGAGCGGTGAGGTAACACACATTCCACTAAGTCCGAAGAGGGTAGTAGCCTCAAGAATTCTTGACATCGTGGTTAAAAAGTACAGGGAGAAGATTCGGGAACTCCAGAAAAGCAGTCCAAGCCCTAAGATAGATCGGGAGTAGTCTCAAAAGGATAAGGTTTATCTGTTTGCTGCCATTAATATCGCTTTAGCGAAGTGCTCTGGCTTAACGCCCACCAGTGTTACTTTCCTCTCGTCAAAGAACCTGTGGACGACGCTATCTACCATGTTGACGGGAACTCCTAAGAGGTTTTCTTCGAGTTCTTCCAGTTCCTCTTCGGGATGCATGTAGAAATCCCCTGTAATAAGTATCTCAACTATTTTTCCCTCGGATGTTTCTACTCTGGCCTCCACCAGCTTTCCGCCTGGAACTTTTAGCTCCGCGTTTCCCAACGCTTATTCCTCCTCCTTGGATTTGATTGTTACTAGGATTTCTTCTCCCTCGCTAAGATTTAATCTTTCCCTCCTGTTGGGTATGAGTTTAACAATAGGCTGTTTTAAGCACATATACAACGATAGACCCCGCAAATCCACTCCATCGCAACACACACGTAGCGGTTTGAGCCTTATCGCGGCTAGGTTCCCCTGTCTCTCAACAACATCACCGATGTGAAGATCGCCTACGAAAGCCTTCTGTCCGGGGTTAGAGCCATTCTTTAAGAGAACTCCTCCGAAGCCGTAATGAGGCAGTCCGCAGTCTAGGAGGCCTGGTTCACCGTTCATTCTGGTTACGAAGCCGCTGAACATTCCCGTTCGGATAATCATCCGCCTATCGGGCTCCACCAGCGTGTAGTCTGTTCTTACGTCAATCACTGTGCATTTGAAACTGTTATCCGGCTCAGAGTATTCCACTTTCTCAATCCGCGGGAGACGTATAGGATGAGACCCTCTTGCGCGGATGGCGTCCCAAGGGTTTCTTACCTCTAGGTGTATGTGTGGGTCGGTCCAGAAGTTGAAGAACCCGCTCCTGATTAGGTTTCCTAGGCAGTCACCCGCTTCCAGTTCCTCGCCTATACTCACTGTTGGATTCACGTGTAGTATTTTTATCAAATAGTTAGGGTTCTCGGCGCTTTCGAGGAGTGTTAAGTAGTCGGTTTCTTCGGCGCTGAAATTTTTCCGTATCGGAGCCTTAACCTTCCGGATGTCCACCACCCTTCCAGGGGAAGGGCAGAGTGCCTCCGCTCCGAATTTTCCCGGACCAGGGTAAATGTCAACGGCAACCCCGTGATTGTGCGCGTAGTAGGGAGAGTTGAACAGAGAAATGTACTCGAAGCAGTCTGACAGGTAGATGGAAACCCCACAGCTTTCGGCAAGCTTGATCCTGTTCAAAGCGGACACCATGTTAGAAAAGTTATTAAAGCTCAGCGCTTTTTTGTACCTACAACGATTCCTACTTGTTCACTAACTTGGTAAATGTGGGCAAAAGGCTTAATAAATAGAATGGAAAGCCTCC
>Ga0164311_10000773_pt1 | contig 14698 bp, 20 predicted proteins | sample GuaBasSedimGuay2_FD_121796 | JGI IMG/M metagenome (GOLD analysis project Ga0164311, IMG submission 121796) | Subseafloor sediment microbial communities from Guaymas Basin, Gulf of California, Mexico - Guay2, Core 4569-9, 9-12 cm | ecosystem: Environmental > Aquatic > Marine > Hydrothermal vents...
TGTTGCAGACCACAAAGCTAACACTTAATAAAGTTTTATGCCAAATAAAGATATTATGCCATTAATCAAAGAGATTAAAGAAAATATTAATAATCAGTTTTCTGATTTAAAATTACACAACACAAAAGAGCATAGTACCCTCCAAAAAGGTATTAATAGTCTAAACACAACAGTAAGTAAACATGAAAAGTTTATTATTAAGGTTAAGGTTATACTTACCATATTCGGGGGAATATTAGCTTATTTAGTTTTACCGATATTAAAAGAGATATTGTTAAAGTTATTAAAATTAACATAACAAAAAGGGGGAAAAATTGAATTACAAAAAATACTTAACATACCGTCAGCAACGTAAAGTAAAGAAGTGGAGAAAGTGGCTCATTTCAAAATGGTCAAAAAGGGGGATATAATGCCAATTCATCAATGTCCCAAATGCAACAACGGTATTCTTATATTGTTCAAAACAGTAAAAATGAGCAATATAATATCGTTGAGTTATATCTGTAACAGTTGTGAGCAGATTACAAGAAAACGAGATTGTATCAAGCAAGGAAGTAAAGATGAAAAAACAAGCGATAGTGAAGATAAAACCAAAGACGGTGATGAAGTGCCCACATTGTAGCCCAAAGGAGGGTAAACCAGTCTACTTTGAGGGTAATGAGTGTCAATGCGGATTTACGCTGAAAAGGGGTGATCAGTTAAACGAGATAGTTGAAGAGATAATGTTACCCGCTCTAAGCTAACGCTATACGCTCACGGTGGGAGTTGCTCCTTGCTCTCACCAACCTTAATAAATATTAATACAATATTATGCCAACACAACAACCAGTAAAAACACCACCAGTTATTATAAGAGAACGAAACGGTGATAAAGTAACTACCAATGTTGAATATCCTAATAAAGGTAGTGATAATTTCCCTAAAGAGGTACAAACACCTAGTAAATAATATGTCAGACATACACGAAGAAAACTTAGCAAAGCAAATAGTTATTGCTGACCCAACTGTTGATACAGAGTGGGACGAAAACTTGCCTATAAAAGTTGTTTTTTGTGACGGTAACGGTGTCCCTTATACTCCCTCTTAATAATTAAAAAAAACTATGGGCTACATAGCAAACGAAACAATTACACCAACTGGAAGTGATGACACTTTCACTTTGGCAAATGACTTTGAAGCTGGTACTGTGTTAATTAATTATGACGGCTTTATTTTTTATGCTTACAGAGAAGAAGCACCAGATAAGGTCGTTTTTGATTTTGAGCCACCAGTAGGAGCTAATATTAAAGTTAGTTATTATACAGCAGGTCAAGGATATTCGTTAAATGCGGCTCGTTATATCGTTCCTAAACAGGTTATAGCTAAATCAAGGATAGCTGATCTGTCGTCTGCTAATGAAGCTGATATTGAAAAATTAATCAGAGACGCAGAAGTTGCTATTGATAGTTATATTGGTAAATATCATAAATTTTATACTCAAAATAATGGTCAATCATTGGTTGGTCAAAAACTTAAATTCCCTCGTGATATTGACGACCTTTCAACTGAAAATCTTTTATCTTATGTGGGAATTTTAGAAGACATCACAGACTCAGTCTTTTATGTTGTTGAGAATTTATTTTTACAAGGAGAACCAGAGGAAGCTACTGATGTAGACGGTACTTTGGTTTCAGAAAGTTTAGGTGATTATAGTTATAAGAAAAAAGAGGGCAAAGGTAGTGATAAGGATTTCGCGTATAACGCTATCTTAGGAACTAAAGCTAAGCTTATTTTAGATAAATTCAGAAATATGTCAGCTCGGCCGGGAGAGATGAAAATAAGAGGTGATTTTGAAAACATTGAATTGTTAAATTCAAGACAGCGGTTTAGGTTAACTCATAAATGCGACTAGTATGTCTTTTAAAAAATTACTCAACAAAACTTGCGAAATTCAAAGGTATTCTGCAAGTCAGTCTAGTACTGGTCAATTAGATAAGACTTGGGCGACAGTTTCAACGCCTAAATGTAGAGTACAGAAAAGATTAGTCTCGCAAAATAAAGATTTAGCTTCTCCTTATGCAGACGCTAGTCATGTTATTTATATGCTCCCAGATGTTAATGTTCTTGATGAAGACCGAATTGTTGTTGGAGCTAATGTGTTTGAAATAGTCGCAGTTCAAAAAGATAGTTCAGAACATCACTTTGAAATATTCGCTAAATTAATAATTCAAAAATAATGGCTAAGGTAGTAGTAAAAGATACAGATTTAATAGATAAGTTTATCTCGCTTTTAGATGACGCTAACCAGTATGCAGTTAATAATTCAGCTTTACAATTAGAGGGTGAAATAAAAAGACGTACCCCTGTACAGACTGGGAGACTTAGAAGCAGTATGGAGCAGAATGAAACTAGCAGAACGAGTGCTGAAGTTTTTACAGACGTAGATTATGCTCAGTATGTAGAGTTTGGAACTTCAAGACAAAAAGCTCAAGCGATGATGAGAAGTGCCTTTGATGACAATGTTAACAAGCTATTTGACGTATTTATTCAAGCATATAAACGATTTTTTTCACAATTATGATACAAGCAGGAATTTTCAACGAATTAAAGAACGACCCAGCATTAGCCTCTTTACTTGATGACGGAAGTGGTGGTTTTAACATTTTCCCAACAGTAGTACCAGAACCACGGTTAGAAAATACCAATTATGAGGCTTTTATTACATATTTTAAGATAGCAGAGAATAGAGATAGAACTTGTAATTTCGTCGTTCATACTTTTCAGATTAATGCGATAGCAAGAACATATAATAGCGTACAAGACCTTGCAGATGATATAATAAGAGTATTACAATGTTTCGTAGGTGATATGGGCGGACAAGAGCTTGTTGATAGAAGTTACGAGATAAACAGAGTTGATCAGTATAATGATGATAACCAGTTATATTTTGTACCAATTGATTTTAAGTTTATAACTAAATTTTCCTAATTATTAACATAAATCCTTATGGCGAAAAAAGATAAAAAAGAAAAAGAGGAAAAAAAGGAAAAAACAACAAAACATACTTTAAAGGCTGTGAAAAACCATTTCGCGCCAGACGGTAAGTTTGTTGAGAACGGTTCTGAAAAAAAGGTCGGCGGAGCCGAAAAAGACCAGTTATTAGAAACTGGGAACTACATTTTGCTTTAATTATTAATTTAAACATTTATGAGTCAATGTTCAGCACAAAAACCAGATAGTTTAAGATTTGGTTCAGTCTGTTTACTTTTAGGTGATGATGTCGGTTCTTTGGTAGACTTGGGTTGTTTAAGAGGAGCAAGTTATGTTTCTAAAGTAGAAAATAACGAAATTGAGTTTGACAATTGCTCTTCAATTACTCAATTTGCTAAAGGTGATAGAGCTAGTTTTACTTTACAATTAGCTGAAGTAGACCTAACTACATTATCTAAGATTGACGACGGTTTGTTTAATCTATCAGTCGTAGCGGCAACTCCAGTTGCTATTACAGACGAAAACATTGTAGCCTTAACAGGTCAAGCAGTGATTTTTGCTAACAAGAATGGTGATAACACTATTGTTGCTTCTGTAACTGTAACAAACGTAGGTGGTTCAATTACTTATGTTGAGGGTACTGATTACGAATTGATTGTTAATTCTCAAGGCTATACTGCTCTTGTAATGATTGACGGTGGTGGTATCACTTCAGGCCAAACACTTGAAGTTGATTATACTTATACACCTAACGCTTCAAAGAAATTAACATTAAACACTACTGGACAAAAAATCGGTAAATACGCTCGTATTGTAAATACTGATAGTCAAGGACGTGAATTTAGAATTGATATTGATGAATGTACAAATATTACTGCTCTTGAATTACCATTTCAGAGTGACAATGGCGAAGACGTAATGGTCGTAGCTATTGAATTAGAGGGTACAGTCGTTGAAATCGTAGACGAACAATCTGTAATATAAAAATTATCTGGGGGTGCTAAGACCACCCCCTCAAGTTAAAAATTAATTTTATTAATATGACAAGAGTATTAGATTTAGACAAAGTCATAGATACTTATGACACTTTAAAAGTTAATAAAAAAGAATATAAAGTAGGCTCAATTAAAACCGAAACTTTACTAAAAATTCAAAAATTAATGCAAGAGTATAAGAATAAGCCAGATGAAGAGAAAGGTCAGGCGGCAGTTGACCAGATTTATTTAATCCTTAAACAGGATAATGAAGACGTTAGTAAAAAAGAAATTGCTGAGTGGGGATTACAAGCTCAGGTTAAATTTCTTAATTGGTTCAGTGAGCCTTTTTTAGCGGAAGCTCAACAGCGAAAGGAAAAACAGGTGGAGAAGGTAATAGTGGAAAAATAATTCGTGTTGGGCTAATTTTCGCGTCAGTTATGAAGTTTTATGCAGGAGCGATCAAGTTTGATGACATAATGAATATGCCGTATTCTCTATTTATGATGTTTTACGATTATATGATTTATTTGTCTAATATGGAGACCAAAGAGGGTCAACAACGTAACAAACTTGAAGACGCTAAACTAAACGAGCAACAAGGAATATCAACAATTGAAAATGATATGCTTAGAATAAAAGCTCAATTTTCTAATAAAATAAGAAAATAAAATGGCTGAGTTAAGACGACTAGAAATTAATATCGTAGTCAACGAAGAGGAGGCTATAAAAGATTTAAAAGCAGTACAAAAAGAGGGTGATAAAACATCTAAGAGTTTAGAAGATACAGGTAAAGGTGCTGAAAAATCTTCTCTGGGATTTGGCAAGTTAACTGCTTCAGTTGCCGCTGGAATTGCAGTTTTTAAAGTTGCTGAGAAATCTTTAAATGCGATAGTAAATGTAGTTAAAGGATTTGTAGTTGAGGGTATTAAATTTTCTGGTGTAGTTAATCAGCAATTAGCCGTTTTAAATCAATTAGCAAAGCAAAGTGGTACAACTGCTGAAGAGTTGAATGAATACATTAATATTTTAAGAGAGCAAGGTATTACTTTAGCAGGTTCAATTGAAATTTTAACAAGAGCAAAACAAGCAAATATTGATTTTGCAGACGCTGTTGAATTAGCTAAATTAGCTCAGGACGCTGCCGCTGTTTCTGGTTTAAATTCTACTGAAACTGCAAAAACATTAGCAGAGGCTGTTGCTACTGGTAATACAGAAATGTTAAAACAATTTGGTATTTTTGTAGACCTTAATGACGCTTATAAGGAATATGCTGAAGAGAATGACCTTGTTGCAAATAATTTAGATAGTACGCAAAAAAGACAAGCCCTTTTAAATAAAACACTTGAAGAGGGTGAGGAGATACAAAATGCTTATGTTGCTTCTTTAAACTCTTGGAATAAAGTTTTAAAATCAACAGAACGTCCTATTGAGGATATAAAGTTAGGATTAGGTCTGTTATTTAATGACGGTTTGTTAAAAGTCACAAAACAAACTTTCGTACTTGCAAAGGCTATTTCTAGTAATTTAGTAACATCAGTTGTTGAGGGAGATAAAACTGTATTGAAGCTTAATGAGAAGTTTCAGTTTTTGCAAGATGTCATTTCTGAATTAGTGCAATCTGCTTTTAGAGCTTTATTATCAGTAGGAATTAGAGTTGTAGCTTTTTTTGTAACTTTTGGTGAGGATATTTTAAAAACAATATTAGTAATAAAAGATTTAGGAGTTGCAGTTTTCGGTGTTATGGGTTCAATATTTGATATTTTCAAAACTGTTTTTGGATTTATTTTTGGTTTATTTAATCAAGCTACTGGAGAAAGTTTTACTTTTAGTCAAAAACTAAGAATAGCTTTTAAATTTATTGAATTAGCTCTTGTGGGATTACAACAGACTTTAGGCTTTTTCGGTCAAGGTATTAAATTGATCGGTGAGGGTGTTAAAGCATTTCTGAATTTTGTTGTTGATTTCGTAGAGGGCAAAGCAAATGACGCTATTGATATTGTTAATTTAATGGTTAAGGGTATTAATAAGGCTTTACCTGAAAAATTTGAAGTTAGCGAAATAGACCCAATTAATTTGCCTAAATTTCAAAGTGATGTAGGTGGTGTTTTATCTGGGTTTGGTGATATTGCTAATGAAGCAGCCGCCAAATCTGCTGAAATAAGTGCTGATATTTTAGCTATTGGTCAAGAGACAACAGACAGCAATAAAAAAAGTTTTAGTGAAAATGTGGCTTTTCTTGAAGCTGAAGCTGAAAAAATATTAGACGGTATAAGTAATGTGTCTTCAAGAGCCTTAAAAACAATTGAAGATACAACAGATGACACAGAAGATGATTTAGATAAATTAGGTAAAAAATTAGAGGATTTATCTTTTAAGGAGGCCGAGAGGGTTTTTAATGAAAGTATTGATACTTTAAAGAAAATTGCCGAAGTAAGAGCTGAAATTGAACAAACAACCTTTGAAAATATTGAAGAGAGTACGGATAAACAAGAAGAGTTATTAGAAGTTCTAGGTAATACTGAATTAGAATTAGATGACTTGTTGTCAGTATGGCAAGACGGTTATAAAGCGGTTGAGACAGCGATTGATGATTTAGCTAAGGAGCACGAAAAGAAAATGCAAGATATTCAAAATGATATTGATGAAACTACACAAAAGTTAAATGAATTACAATCGGCTTTTGAGCAGGAAAGTCAGGACGCTTTAGCTGATTTCACTAGGTCTGCGGCTGACATAGTTGTTGAAGCTGAAAGAGCTTTAGCAGATTTACAAGCCGAATTAAAATCTGAGAGAGGTGAAGAAGACCCAAGTGAGGAACGTATAAGAAAATTACAAGAAGAGATAAAAAAACAGGAAGCTATTTTAAAAACACAAGCTGATCAGCAGTTAGCTACTCAAGAAGAGTTAACAAGAGCTAGAGAATTAGCTGACGCTAATGATTTAGAAAGGTTGCAATTATTATTTGAAGAGCAAGAAGCCTTGAGGTTAGCTGAGTTTGAAGCTGAGAGAGCTCAATTAGAACAGAGGTTAATTGAATTAGAGGAATTAAAACAAGCTGAAATAGATTTAAACCAAGAGAAAAAAGAAGCCCTAGAAAGTCTTGAAGCCCTTATAACACAAACTTTATTGACTAACTTAGCTACAAGAGAAGCGGCCGAAACAGCTATGATTGACCGATTAATACAGAAATACAATGAATTAGCAGCGGCTAAGGCTAGAGCAGGATTTTCTGGTGGTGGTGCGACTTCTCCCGATGTTGGTGCTTTATTAGGTCAGTTTGCTTCTGGTGGATTTACTGGTGGTGGAGCTTTAGACAAAGTTGCAGGTTTAGTTCATAAAGGTGAATGGGTAGCTCCGAATTGGTTAGTAAAATCAATGAGTCCTGTTATTTCTCAATTAGAGGGTATCCGTAAAAGAGGATTTGCAGACGGTGGATACACTTCGCCAACAAATAATTATAATCAACCAGTAACAATTAATGTTAAAAATAAAGGTGGGGCTAATTGGAATTCTATTGCCAAAAGGCTTAGCTGGGAATTAAGACGAAGTTAATATGTTAGCATATTCATATAAAGTAACAAATCCATTTACAGGTGAAAGCATTGACATCAATGCTGGTCTTGATAATGACGGTGCTTGTACAACAGTTGACGGTAAACCAACTGGGGTAAGGTTAACATCTTATCCTGGTTTTGAATTAGACGTAAGGTCAGCAGACGAAGAGAAAGTAGGTCAGCATGGTATCTTTAGTTTTCCGTCTTTTTATAATGAACGTGATATTACTTTTCAAGGAAAAATATTTGCAGAAAGTCATGTTCAAATAGTTCAAATTGAAGAGAGAATTAAAAGAATATTTGCTTTACCGTCTCAGCCAATTGAGGGAGTTAATGACGGTTTTGTTTTAATTGAATGGACTGACGCCCTTGGTAATGACTGGCAAATTAATGCTAAGATTAGCTCAGATGTAAGGTTTCGTAGAGCAGTTGGAGTTAAAACTGAAGCTGACTTTTTTATCAATCTAATTGCTAGTGACCCTAAAATAATTTCACAAGAAGAGTTTCAGCAAGATAGTTTATTAGGTTGGAGACAAAGTATGTTTACAGTTCCTGCCTTTTTGCCTAATGATTTTAATTTTAGATTAGCTAATGTAATTAATATTTATCGTGACGGTACAGGAGACGCGCCGTGGAGAGCTAGACTTTATGGTCCTGCTACAAACCCTAAAATGACAAGATTTAATGAAAGTTATGATAATGAAACAGTCTTATCAGATTTTGTTTCTGGCTGGGTTGGTGGACAAGAAGAGAATGTTTTGTTTCAAACCAACGGTGTTGCAAGGAGACTAGTTTCAACTGCTGGAGTTCAAGAGACTATGAGTTTAACACAAGCCTTTGATTTAACCTCTGCTCGTTATATCAGTTTTTATCTTTATATTGATGATATTACAAAAATTGATACAACAGATAATTATATAAGGTTTATTGAAAATTCAGGTACAGATTATTTTGACATAGCTTTTGACTTTGCAAATCCGACTTTACGAGACGGTTGGAACTATTTTTATTTATTAAGACAACAGTTTGAAATAACAGGTAATCCTAGTTGGAATGATATTACAGAAATTGAGTTCAGCATTAAAGCTACTGCTGGTAATGACTTGAATATCATTTTTGATGATTTAAGGCTTCGTGATATTACTTTTACAGAAAATAAGTTAGAGACTTTAGTGACCTTAGGTTCTACTGACTATTTAGATATTGATATTGATGAGGGTACAGTCTTAAAAAATGGAGTTCAGGACGTTTCAGGTTTTGTGACTGTTGATAGTGATTTCTTTTCATTATTGCCTAGACAAAACATACTTTTGTATGAAAGTCTTGAAAGTCCGCCGATCAGTTGGGTTTTACCAACACAACTTATTGAGTTTAAGTGGAATAGTGTAATATTATAATATGTCTTATCAAGTTAAAATTTATGACCGACAATTTAATGAGTTGACTACTTTAACAACTAAGAATTTTTGGGATTTAGAATACAGAAATATTTTAGATAAACCAGGTGACGCTTCTTTTAAAATGAGAGTTAGAGATGTAAAGGCTACACCAACAAATATAAAATTGTTTAATAGAATTAAGATATTTAAAGACGGTGAGTTTAAGTGGATCGGTTATATTACAGATTTTAAGGCTTCCTTAGATGAGTTAGAGTTTCAATGTATTGGTGCTTTACAGCTATTTAAGGAACGTAATATCGCTTATGCTACTACTCCCGGTCAATTATTAACTGATGAGTTTTATAAGATTTTAAATATTCTTATTAATAATGTTGATGATACAGGTATTAATCAAGGAACTTCAACTGCTATTAGTACATTAACTAATAGTGTTGTTTTGAGAGATAGTGACGCTTTAGCTACGTTTAAAAAATTAGCTTCGTTTGAAAATAAGGTAATTAATATTAATCAAGATAATGAGTTGGATTTAGTTGATAGTATCGGGACTGATAAGAGTAATACTGTAATATTCAGATTTGTTCGTGATCAAGTTGCTACTGCTAATTTACTTGATTATAATGTTGATGTTGACGGTAAAGATATGGCTAATTCTGTTTTCGCTAAAATTGGTGGTATTAGAGTTAATAAACAAGACGCAAGTTCAATAGCTACGTTTGGATTAAGGCATAAGGTTCTTAATAATTTAGGCTCAACCTCTTCAGGCCAATTAGATGATGAAGCTCAAACATATTTAGATAATTATAAACAAGAATTAATCACGCCAGAAATAAAACCGAATAGTCTTAAAATAGACCCAGACAGTTATGATTATGGTGATACAGTAAGAGTTGTGCTTGATAACGGATTAATAGCTATTAATCAAAAATATCTTATTATTGAAAAGAAAGTTAAGTTATCTGCTGAGGGAGTTGATGAAGTTGATATAAAAGTTTCACCAGAGGGAAGTAATGTTTTACCTAGTAATTTCTTTGAGGATATTGCTGAAATAAAATCAAGACAATCATTAATTGAGGGAGAATTGCTACAATAGGTTAAGTAAACTACTAAAATATTGTATAATTAAAATATAAAAATATGGCAACAAAAATTTACATTATAAGTTCAAACGAAGCATTTTACACTGATGAAGAGTTTAGTGCGGTACAAACTGAGTTATACACTGAGGGTGTTTTTGATGATAACGGAAGTAATGATGATATGGAAGTTGTTGAAAATTCGCCTCAAGACATGTCAGTTAATATTAATACTGGCGGTGTTTTAATTGAATATTTAAAGAACGCTATTAGTTGGAAAGTAGTAGGTAAATCTAACGCAGTTGAGAATGTAGCTATTACTCCAAACGGTGGTGGTACTAATAGAGTTGACGCAGTTATCGCTCACATGAAACAAGATGAGCCTAATGCTCTTAAAAACAATGTTCTTGAATTTTTAGTAATTCCTGGTACTGGTGCGACAGCTTTAACTGACGGTGCTATTGATACAGCAGTTGGTGATACAAACTGGTATAGACTAGCTGATGTTACAGTTGTTCCAGCGGCGACTCAAATATTTAATGCTGATATTGCTGATACTAGATTGCCGATCAGTATTGGTCTTAATCAAGGTGGTTATCGTTCAAGGTACATAGGTGACGGTTCAAGTTTATATGGTATTTTAAAAAATCCTTTAGCTAGTTCATTATTAGCTGATACTCCAAGTGCTTATAATATTGGTGCGACATTAACTCCTTTTGCTAATGTTTATGCAGATGATTTTTGGGGTTCTTTTCATGGTGACGGTTCTGGCATTACTAATATTACACCAGCTCAATTTACAGCAAATGCAGGTGAGAATATAAACGGTACAGTTACACCTTTAGCAGTTTGTTTAGAGCGAGGTACTGGAAGTACAACAGGTTATACTTTAGGTGGTGGTACAACATCTCAAGAACAATTTTATACAAATAGGTGGATAGCTCAAAGTTTTACTACTGGTGCTAATTCAAAAGTTATTAGAGAAGTTGCTGTTACTTTAAGTAGGGTAGGTAATATTGCTTCAGGTGGAACTATTACTTGTAGTATCTATACTGATGACGGTACTGGAAAACCGAATACAGTTGTTGGTAGTTCAACAAGAGATGTAAGAATTGCTACTAGTAATCAAGGTGTAAATTTTTTCTTTAATAATTTAGCTATTTCACCGTCTACTACTTATCACGTTGTTTTAAATGTTACTGGCTTTAGTGCTGGAAACTGTCCTTCATGGGCTTATTCTGTGACTGGTGCTTTACAAGGTAAGTCAATTTCAACTGACGGTGGTACAACTTGGGTATCTGTTGTTGATAGACAAAGCGGTACAGTTCAAGTTTATGATAGTTCTTTTGCTGATGATGATGTTAAGATAGCTGATAGTTCAGATAATAATAGAATTGCTTTTTGTGGATTTGTTACTGATAATGTTACAGTGGGTAATCCAGCGACAGTAATTTCAGGAGGTGTTGTTGACGGATTTACAGGGTTATCAGTTGGAGAGGATTATTATTTATCTACTTCAGGAACAATCAGTTTAAACCCAGGTACAAATTTAATTAAAATTGGTAAAGCTGTTACACCAACAAAATTACAGATAGATTATGGATATAAAATGAATAGTAATACATTTGCTTCCTCAGCATTTTCAAGCATACAAAATGGTGGCGCAGCTTATGGATTAACAGAGAATTTTCATTTTATTTATACAGGTTTTAGACCAAAAAGAATTTGGGGTACTATTTTTGGTGGTGGACAAAGTTTAAGTGGAGTTGTTGAGTGGGACGAGAAAAAAGGAGTTTTAATTGATTATTATACACCTGCTGGAACAAGTCCAGTAGCTCAAACAACAATGGGAGTTCAAGCTCATTTATTAAGGAATGGTCCATTTGGAGTTTTTTATAACTCTATCTTTAATATTGGAGCTAGAACTGATGACGGATTTTATGTGTCATATCAGGTTAGTGGTACAACCAGTTATACACTTGGAGCTTTAACTTTTATTTTTTCAGCCGAAGGTTAATTATTAAATAAAATATTATGTATACAAAAATAGAAAATGTAACTGAAGATTTTATTGATAAAGATAATGTAACAGTTAATCATAATAAAGGTAAAAATCCAATAGATATTTATGCTTTAGATGAAAGTGGTAAACAAGTTGAATTATCTGATATTCTTTATACTGACAAGAACACAGTACAAATTGCTTTTTCCGAAGAGTCATCAGGCACAGTATTCTTATTGTTTCAAGATTTAATATTACAAAGAGGTCAAACTGAATTTAAAATTAGTATAGATGAAAATGACAATGTAATAGCAACAGAATTAAGTTAATTTAATTAATAACAAAAAAATTATGGAACAAGAAAAATCAAAAGTTCATGGTAATGCTAAAGACGGTAAAATTTTTGACGCTGATAGTCCAGAGGTTATTGAGTATCTTAAAAAATACCCAGATGTAACCTTAGAAGCCGCTATCGGTTCAGTAATTGAAATTTATAACCGTCAATTAGAAGACGCTGATACTGGTACTGATAAATTAGAAGACCAACCAACAAACGACGAACCAAAAGAAGACGAACCAGTCAAAGAGCCGGAGTTAGAAGAGAGTGAAGACTAATTAAATATTTTTAATAATTAATATTTTTAATCCTATGACTAAAATGGGGTACATTATGCGTGAAGAAGAAGAGGAAGAAGAAAAAGACGCTTAAATATCTAGGCAGGACGGTTTATGTTAACCGTCTTGTCTTTTGTTAACATATGTAAACTTATGGCTACAAATAAACCACAAAATTTAATAATTCACCACACTGCTGTTAGCTACAATAAAAATGCTGATCAGTTTGAAGCTACTAATCGTTATCATAAATCTTTAGGGTGGGGTATGATTGGTTATCATTATGAGATAGCTAAAAATGGTAAACTTTATACTGGCAGGAGAGAAGACAAAGTAGGTGCTCACTGCAAACAACAATCAATGAATTATAAGTCTATTGGTATTGCAATGGACGGTAATTTTGATATTGAATTGCCAACACCAGAACAAGTTAATACTTTAACCACCTTGCTTAAAAGGTTAATGAAAAAATACAGTATTCCAGCTAATAGAATTTATACCCACAGGCACTTTGCAGGATATAAGAGTTGTCCTGGTAAAAAACTATCTAGCGACTGGGCTAGAAAATTAGTTCAATCTGCTCCTAGTTATGATAAAAACTTCATTGCTAAGTGGGAGGGTAAATTTATTTTAGACGTTGATGACCACGGTAAACTATTCTATGTTCTTAATGGTCAAAGACACGAAATCCCTAAAGGTATGACAATTCAAGAGTTTGCTCGTAAATTTGCAACAGGGTTTAAACATTATAATGTTTTAAAAATTCCACCAGCTAATAATTAATTCTATATTTATGGAAATGTTAGTGATCGGTGCTTTAATAACAATAGTCACCGAAATAGTAAAAAGAGCAATTAAAAAATTCAATAACAAGGACTTAGCTGTTTCGGCAGTTTATCTTTGTTCGTTGGGTCTATCAATAGTTGCGGGAGGAGTTTACTTTTATGCTAAAGCAAACTTATCCCCAGAAATAATTGCACAAATAGCTACAATATGGGGTGTGTCTTTTGGTATTTATGAGACTGCTATCAAACGAGTAGTTAATCCAGCTTTGGATAATTACTTTAAGACGGCAGAACCAACACCAGAAGAGCCAGAGGCTTAAAAGCTCTGCGTCTCAGCGGTTATTAGGGGTTATTTGATAAAATACCCAATTAATTTAAAAAAACCGTCAGAACGCAAATAACAGCTTTTAACTTGACAATATTTTAGATACTCTCTATAATATAATTGCATAGGTTATTGTTTATTGCCTCTCGTAATATCATCTCCTAGTTAGTTTGCAGAAGTCGGTCATTTCCTTGACCGATTTTCTGTTTGTGGTATAATAATTATAGGAAAGGTGTTTTCATTTCATACAAAAAGCACGACGGCTCGCTCTTGGCTACCTCCGCCAGTATGCGAGCTTTTGTGTTTTTATAGCAAATATGTTATACTATAATTACAGGCTTTAAGCATGGACTCAAAAACCGTATGCTTTTATCTGAAAGTATCCCCTCGCAAGAGGGGTTTTGAGTTTTAACTGTTTATGCACATATTTTCCCCAATGGACGCTTGACACTTTGTTGATCTGTTTTATAATTAAAGAGTATGAAACAAAATTTTCAATTAATTTTATTTTATTTTTGCAAGAAAGCCAGACGACTTTGTCCTTTGGTTTTTTTGTTTGATAATAGTTTTAGGCTGTCAAGGCTTATATAAAACAATTAAAAAAGATATTATTTTTTTTCATTTAATTTTATTTAATTTCACAAAGTACTCTAAAAACCCTAAAAAATTATACCTCACGTTCTTTCTACAATTGCCTTGACAGTTTAAATTTATTATTAAAATAGCGGGTTCACACAACCCCTATTTAAACTAACTAAAGTGATACAATAGATAAGTAGTGGATAATGGGTATAATCCTATGGCAGATCGTTATAAGGAAGGGACGTTATTACTCATAATGCCTTATACCATACCCACCGTCGTACCATAGGTCTAATCCCAATATTCATTACTACTTTTATCTTAAAAACTAACTAATTAAACTCTTCTCTAGTGAGGGATAGAAGAAGGGTGGGGTATGTTTAAAAAAAATATGGAATGGGAAATTTATAAAAAA
>Ga0164311_10000774_pt1 | contig 14697 bp, 8 predicted proteins | sample GuaBasSedimGuay2_FD_121796 | JGI IMG/M metagenome (GOLD analysis project Ga0164311, IMG submission 121796) | Subseafloor sediment microbial communities from Guaymas Basin, Gulf of California, Mexico - Guay2, Core 4569-9, 9-12 cm | ecosystem: Environmental > Aquatic > Marine > Hydrothermal vents...
GTTTACCTTTATCTATCCAGGATGCTTCGTAAATCCTAATTACTTCCTAGAAGCAGCTAACATCTTGAGAGCACCTAATGTAGGCTTACTAGCGCCAAGTCTGGATGTTGCAGCTGGACCACAAGCAGCTAGCCAACACATTCAGTTCAGACAATCAGTAAGAGTAGCACCATGGTGTTTTAGTGGACGTACCTCACAAATTAAGTCGAGCTTAAACACCAAACATCTTTTAACAGGCTTTGATGTGATCCCCCACATCTGTACTACTCTCGCTTTAGAAGGCTTGTTTCAAGTTGTATGTTCTAAATATATCCTTCAGGTACCAGTAAGCTTAAAGGATCGTGTAAAAGAAGCTGATTTAGGACATTACTTACTAACCCAACCCGTTAAACCACTCAACCCCGTACTCGTCTACACAGGACGTGGTAAGGTTCCACCTCGTGCAGCGGCGTTATTCTCAAAAGTAATAAAAGCACCGTTGGAGTCGGTGGAGCTGCCACGTGACGCGTTAGTGTTCGTATTAAACGAGGGGGAGGATTTTGACCCTTCAGTAACTAAAGAGAAGATCAAAAGATTGTGTACACCTGTTGACCCAGCAACGCTTGCTTACTACGTGTGTGTTGTCGACGTGTGGAATGAGTATAAAGTCGGGAACCTTAATTGGTCTCTCAGAGCCTTGCGGGGTGGTACCCCAAAACTAAACGCCATAATTCAATCAAACCCAGAACTAATCCCCGGAGACGCGAAGCGAACCTCAGGGGTTGTTATTCGCAGAGAGCTAAAGGACCTACCAAGAGCAACACTAACAGTTCAACCCTTCACCCCTCCCTCTCTCACAATAGCTACTATTATGAAGAACGAGAAGGACCGGCTCGCGGCTTATTTGAGTTTAACTCTCCCGTTTGCTGACGCAGTATTATTGGTTGATACGGGCTCACGAGACAAGTCGGATAAGCACGCTAGAAAGTTCGGTGCGAGGGTTATAAACTTCAAGTTCAGAGATCACTTCGCCGAAGCGAGGAATGCGTATTTAAAGGAGTGTAAAACTAAGTGGTTACTCCACTTAGACATAGATGAGGTAACGGACTTCAAGAAAGTAATGAACTTAATTTTATCGGACCTCCCATCAGTAGATGGAGTTCAACTTCAGGTGTTGAACGTCATGAGGCATACTCGCTCGTATGTACATCAAGACGCGGTTCGCATCATCAAGAACCCGAACTCGTGGTATTATACAGGAAGAGTTCACGAAACTGTAGAAGAGTGTGCTGCGAAACGCTCTAAATCTTTAATCAGGGCATCTGGGTTAGTCATATATCACTTTGGTTACCTCTCCTCTAATGTCCCCAACAAGTTAGAGTACTATCGGAAGCTTAATGAATTACAAATGCAGGAAAACCCATACGACTGCCGACCTTACTTCAATCTCGCCCTGCATGAGTTAAATCGTCAGGAGTTAACTGATGAACAAATTGATAAAGTTATTAGGATGTTGAAGAGAAGTATAGAATTACACAGCACTTTCGTGCTCGCGAAATATGAGTTAAGCCGGTGTTACTGTTTAAAGGCTCTCCAACTTATAGAGGACATCATGCAGCTTGCACCTCGTGATCATCCCTTGTATAAAGAGGTGAGTGAGGTGTACACTCTCTTGAAGAACTACACACGGCGTATTATAGTGGAAGAGTGAAGAATTTATTACAACATAACCCACTGTTTGAGCGACGCTGTCAGGACTTTACTGTTCGTCGGTACACGCCTTGCATTTCACCTTCTCTCAAATGTCACAAAAATCGGCCCGTTAACATTTCAGCTATCATTAAACCTAAGTCACAACTTAGGTTGATCCGCACTGATGTTGGGGATAAAGTAAACTGTAGTGTAGTAGGAAACACAGTAGAAACGTTAATTTTAGAAACCCAAGTGCCATCTACTACAAGCGCTGAGTACTCCTACTTGGACTACATTCAATGTGACATAGATTGCCAAATAAGCTGCTACGTAAACAGACCTGAGGTACAACTGCAGTTGGGCACTATAAAAGGTGCTCTTGTTGAAACTAAAAAGGCGCTAGGGATGGACGAGCTTGGCAGACTGGTTTTTATCAACACACAAGTGTTAGTGTGCTTACCCTCTGTGTTTTCGATCATGGCGGGTGATACAGTAGAATCCTCAAACGGCGTTTACGAAATTAAGTCAGCGAACCCTGCCTATAACCCACGTGGTGAACTCGAATTCTTAGAGTGTGATGTAACACAACTGTTCGACCCAGGAGCACGCTCATGAGACTAACGGTTAGAACAAAAAGCCCGACCTACATACAATCTGACTTAGAACAAAGAAAAAAGCGCACAGTAGAAGTGATTTACAACGAGATCCTGAAGCTTGTGTCATCCAGGCCTATAAGTAGGGAGGAGCTACGTTTCTCTGGGCATCCATATGCGCGTCGGCATGGGCTCAAATACATTGAACCTGTTGTACACTTAAACACAGGCCGGTTGAAGAGCGCAATCAAAGTGAGACGTGACGGGGTTGTGTTTGACCTTAGTGAGTGTCCTTACATAGAATACGTCCGAAAAGGTACGCGAACGATGTTACCTCGGTGGTTCGTGAAGGAGGCAATAAAGAACGCGCAGCCCGAGTTGAGGAAAATTTGGCGATGAGATACACGGTTGAAGTGTTGTATTACTTAAAGGAGATCTACGAACGCGCCCTTCAATCCTTAAATCGAGGGTATCAACTAAACCTGGTAAGGTCCCCAGTCATCACCACGTCGCTCCCTACCCCACACACCGCTCCTGCTAGCTTTATCAAGTACGAAGTACAAAAGACCTCACTTTATGGGTTCTTTGACCTCAAGGTCGAGTTTGTACTCACTGTTGCTATAGAACATAATGTAAGTGGTTTCGCAGAAAGGTTCGTTGCTGAAATGAAGCAACGACTCAACGGGCGCCTTTTCACTCCGCACGTCTATTTTGTGAGAACATCTCTAATGATTGCTGAGTCCTTAAACACATCAGAAAAAACACGGACTTACACACTTACTTGCATATTTCAGGGGTTTGAAAAAGAATGAAGCAAAATCCACAAACATGGCGGTGTGACAAATGCGGCGCACTTTTAGGTTTCGTTGACCTTCCTGACGTTTTACGAATTAAATACAAAGACGCGTACACCTTAATAAATGTTATCACAGGGAAGACCGAAGTAAAAGTCGTCTGTCGGAAGTGCGGCTTCATCAACACTAAGATACTCAAGCTCGCTTGACTTTTAAGTCACACTAGTCCATTCAATGTTAGTCTAGGCAGTGACGCTTAGAAACTAATTTCAAGGAGGTGAAAGGTAGTATGAACGTTCCCGAGTACACTACCAAGCGTTTATCGTTCGGCCCTGGTGTGTTATATCTTGGCGCAGCGGGGGCAACTCCTTCCAGTGATATTGGTGCAGTAAAAACAGGAGCTGTACTAACCATCACTAGAGACAAGTTAGAGGTGAAACAAGGGTCGCCTGCACAGCTGATCCAGCAATGGGTTATCAGTGAGTCTGTAAAATTAGAGGTTCATGGGATGGAATGGAACCTTGAAAATCTAAGGTACGCGATTGGAGCTGGAATCATCAAAACTGTATCGGGTGGCAAGACATTAGAGTTAGGTGGTACTATGAGTATCGAGGAGTGCGCGCTCGAATTCGTACACCAGATGCCCGCCGGTGGTACGGTCATAGTTGACATTTGGAAAGCACAAGCAGGTGGTGAGATCGCAATCACCTTCGGTGATGACCCTCACGAGTTCCCTTATGTGTTTATGGGTTTGAATGCCGCTACTGATTGGGCTGGAAACCCATTAGAGTCAGGAGCACAATTATGTAAAATCACTTTATTAGGTGACTTTACTTAATAGTAATATAAATCCAAAATGACGCCCAGGAGGTGCAACATGGAACAAAAACCATTTGAGGAGTATTTAGAAGGTAGTAAGAAAGTTAAGCTCTCTTCCGGTAAGGAGGTAGAAGTACCACCCCTTACTTGGGGAAGAGAGCTTAAAATCTACAAAGCATTAACTGAGGTTCTCAAGAAGCTCGCTGCACCTGTAGACGCTACAGGTGAAGTAACAGCAGTTACTCCTGAACAAATGTACTCGTTCCTGTTAACTTTCGTAGACGAGGCTACTAACATTGCGGCTCTTGTGTTTGGGCAAGATGCTCAGTGGGTAACAGATAATCTCACATCAAGTGATATGACTGAGTTTGTCCTCCCTTTATCACTAAGCATTTTCAACAGGCTCAGCAAGGGTATGACGGACGCTTTCAACGCTCTCGCGTCGCTAGAGAAGAAGTAGAGAAGATAATTGCTGATATTGTTGACTTCTTGTGTTCTGAATACGGTTGGACACCGGATCAGGTCTTCAACTTGACACGAGCCACAGTTTCCGCTCTATTAGAATCAGCCATGAAAAGGAAGAAGGAGGAATATAAATTTTATGCGAGCTGTGCGGGGGCTAAGTTACAAGAGGAGATCGCTACTTCTGAGGACTTACTACGTCAGGTGAAGCAGTCAGGGATACCGTTTGAGGTGAAGAAGTAATGCCGGAAGAGTACGTTGTTGAAGTAAAACTAGAAAACGAAGAAAGTCTGGCTGACCTTACTCGTGCGTTCAACGAAGTTAACGCTGAATTAAACCGCCTCAACGCTTCGCTTACTCGATTTCAAAAAGCGGTGACCGCGCAAAGCAGTGAGCTTCAGAAGTCAGTGAAACAGTCCGCTCAACTAGCGTCTTCGAGTCGACAGGTAACTAGAGAAGTTGAGAACCAAGCATCGGCTTTGACGTGGGTGAAAAGAGTGTTTATCGGAGTCGCCGGTGCCGTTGCTGCGGTTACAGTTGCGTATCGACATCACGAAAGGATTCAGAGCATCCTCTACAAGCTCGATCAACGTCGGTATCTCCTCGCGCTGGCACTCGCGAAAGGCCTTACCGAGTATGGAAAACAACACAGAACTGTTGCGAATATTCTCACGGCATTTGGTGCTACCTTATCGAGTTTGATAAGAACTACCTACAACTACGTGAGTGGATCTTATGGGGCAAAGGCGGCTGTTACTTCGTTTGGAAAAACTGTGAAGGCCTCAGCTGCTATTGTGGCTTCTGAATTACGCCGAGCTCCGGTTGACTGGTTGAAGCTAATTAAAGGTAGCTTCGCGGAAGCATCTAAGTTGATTAAGGATTTTTTAACATCTACTTCCAAGTCAGCGGTTGAGACAACAAGTATATTACTCGCTGGGGTCTCAAAAGGGGTAGCTACGTCCTTGAAGATGATTTCAAACCAGGTTTTACCCTCAGTCGCGTTACAGTTTAAGAACGCGTTATCAGGTGCCCAAGCACGTTTTGTTGAGGTTGCAAAGAGTTCTTCAGTATTAAAAGCAGCGCTTTTGTCATTGGGAACCTTAGCGAAAAACACAGGAGCGATTCTTGTCGATTTAGGTTGGGGCCTCAAGTATACGTTTGAGACAGGTGCTATTGTAGCATCCACTGTTTTCGATATCTATGATGTTTCACTAAAGAGAATAACTAACTCATTCAAAAGTTTTAGCACAACTATGTTGGGGGTTGCTAAAACATTAGCAGCACCACTTGCTGCTCTCGTTACTCCTCTCGTCGACCTTCCAAGCGCGATAAGCCCAAGCTTTCGGGCAGCGGTGACTCGATTTAAGCAATTTGAGTCCGCAACTTGGGCTCTGGCACGAACTACTTATGAAGCTTCAAGAGAGTCGTCCTCTGCGCTGAGGAGCTTTGCTGCCGCATCTAAGGTCTACTTAACTGAACATTTGGCTGTTGTGAAGGACACTTTAACTACGTCAGCGAAAAGCTTCAAAATTTGGTTAAGTTCGTTAGGGATTGGTAAAAGAGAAGTCCCCCTATTGTTGAAGCCCTTCACTCTACTACTTGGTTCTTTAGCTATTATGTCTGGGAGGTTGCTAAAGCTTGTACCGTCGTTTAGGAACTTTGGGAATATTGTGGAGAGCGCTGGGTGGGCTCTGAACAGAGCAAGTTCGTTCACGCGTGTTTATGGCTCTGTTGTGACCAATCTTGATCGTGGGTTAACTGAAGTAACAGGAACTGCTAAGTCTGTAACGAGAAGTTTTGGTGACGTAACAGCTGCGACTATCAAACAAAAAGTGGGTGTTACGAGTTTACTTGGTAGCCTTGGTGAGTTGGTAGCCCACTACTTTTTGGTATATCAATGGCATCTAACCATTGCTCATGCGCTCGAAGGACTCGCTCACCTCGTGGTACACGTTGGGCAAACCTGGGTTGCGTCGCTTCATCATGCGTTTGAAGTTAGTGTTGAATTTCTTCGTACTGAGTTAGATTTGATCCGTGCGTCCACCCGATATCAAGAACTCACCAAAGACATGTCTAGATCAACAAAAGAATGGGTAGACTGGGCGGACAAACTCGCTATCACTCTTGGTAAGGATATCGCCCCGATGAGACGTGTCACTGGTGTATTACTCGATTACGCCGCTGTGTATGGCTTAACAAGAAGTGAAACTGAACGTTTCATAAAGTTGATGATCGATGTGTCTACTTATCTAGGAACTGATGTGTTCATGGCAATGCGGCACGTTCGTGGTGCTCTGGCCGGGCTCAGTTTGTCTGCTATGTACTTAGGCATCCAAGTAGAAGCACTGAAGGAGAGGGCTAAACATTACGAAGAGCAACTACGAAAAACAGGTGTTGCAGCGGGTGTTGATATAAAACAAAAGGCCATGCTGTTAGCGTTGATGGATGAGCTGAATTTTGTGCAAGGAATGACTAACAAGTTAATGGATACTGGGTATGGTGCCGTTCATAGATACAGAGTTGCCCAACAGGCGCTCGCGAACGCGATTGGTGAGGCTGCCTCACCTGCGATGAGTTCCCTGTACAACATGATGACAAGAGCCATTGAAGGTGTGTTTGGACTAGGTAGTGGATTTATGAGGGCGTATGTTGGTGTGAAAGCCTTCTTAGGTGTCGCGTTTCAAGTTGTAGGTACTGTAGCAGTTATGGCTGCTAAAATATTGGTCCTAATGGAAACCCTACGCATGCTAGAAATAGTTCTCACGTTTGTCAATAAATCTCTCTACACCCTGCCAATAGCGTCTGTTCCATTCTTACGTTCAATCATACGAATGGAGGGTGAAACAGTCAGATTCAAAAACCTTTGGGTTGTTGCTGGCAGCACAATACGCTTTGTAACCCGATTGGTGGTCGGTGAGATAAAGGGCCTTGTAACTAGTGGGACCGCGATGTTGGCCCAACTTACAACCAAGGCCATTAGTACTATGAAAGCGTTCCTAACTGTAAAGTTTCCTACGTTCACAGTTGCAGCTCTCTATGGTGAACGTTTCACTCGCACCATCGCCGCACAAAGAACAGTTGCTGCAAGACTGACCGAGACGTTAAAGGCGGTAGGAAGAGCTAACCTTGAAACTGGTACACATATGGTTGCGTGTGCAACAAGTGCTATATGGCTTAAAAGTAACATAGCCTCCTGCATCACAAAGCTCCGAGACTTCGGGAAAGCATCAGAACGTGTAGGAAAGTCGATTCTATTTATGCGTCTCCCCGCACTCGCTAGTAGCTTCAAAGACCTGTCTGTATCAGTAGCAGCTGCTGGTGTCAGTGCGGTCCGGTGGATGACCAGAGCTCATACACCCGTAACGAAATATGCGGATACAGTAGCTGAAGCGGTGAGACGGACGCATGGAATGGAGGCGGCGACGCGCGCTTGGGGTGGTGCTTTTTTACAAGCGATAGGCCTTGTGAAGCTATCGGAAACGAGGTTTGCTGGTTTGTTAGGAAGGTTTCGCAAGCTAATAAACTTCATCTCAAATATTGGAATCGGTACGCTTGGCGTTCTTGGTGAGAAGTTTAAGCTTCTTTGGTCAATAGTTCGCACTGTGGGAATGCGATTCTCCCTTATAGCTGTGGCTGTACTTGGCGTCATTCAGGCTCTGAGAAACCTGATTGGCGCGGTTTCGGAAGCGTTTGGTGTGACTATTAGGTTAGTCCCAGTAATCAAAGCAGTTGGTGCTCTTTTATACGACATTATAAAGCCTATTATCTGGTTAGGGAAACTGGCGGTCAACGTCATTTCCAGTGTACTAACCGAAGCGTTTGCCGGATTAGCGCTAACCATAGGGCTTACTCTTAAGCTCTTAGAGAGATTTCCTTTTATAGGAGGAAAGGTAAAGGGTCTGGGGGATAAATTTGTTGATTTGTCGTTCCGCTTAGATGAGATGGCGAAAGGAGCGGGTAAGTCGACGAAGCAGACACGTGATCTCCGTAAGGAAGTAGAGAGTTTACTCACAACCTTAGAGACCCGCGCCAGGGAAAGAGGGTTAAACTTAGCTGTCGCTGAGTCTTATAAGGTGCTGATTGAGAGGGCGATTGATTACAAGTACGCATTGGAAGCTGAACAGAAGCTCAGAGAGGACTTGGAAGAAGCGAAGGAAAAAGGCCTCTTGACCGATAAGGGGTTACGGGCACAAAGAGAACACCTCCAAAAAGTTACCTTAGAAGCAAATTCAGCGGAAAACAAGTTTAAGAAAGCTATCGAGGAGTCAACAAAAGCTACGAAGACCGAGCTTGATCAAGTAAGGACCATAGGCGACGCCTACATAGAACATCTCCGTATACACAAAGGGATAGAACCAGCTCTAAAGAACCAAATCACACTTTACAACCTGATCAGTAAGGTTCAAGAAGACCAAGCTCGCTTAATGTCAGGGAATTCAACAGCTGCGCAAAGTCTCGCGGACGACTTCGACCAATTGTCGAATCTTTTCTCTGAGTGGGCAGAAACAGCCGACGCCGAAGCGAAACCCGCACTAGAAGCACAAGCGAAACACTTAAAGAAGTTAGCAGAGAAGTTACAAGAAGTAGGGGGAAGCTTAGAAGAACACCCTGAGCTATTAAAGGAGCTTACAGATACTTACACGAAAGCCGCTGCAGCAGCAGGAGTACTCACTTCTGAATCTAAAAAACTAAAATTACAACAAGACTTACTGAGGAAAGCCATAGAAGACGCAGCTAAAGCACCCCTTTTGAAACCAGAAGCCCCGGAAGAATTTGCGAAACGACTCGCAAGGGTTGTTGCTATAGAAAAGGAACTTCGGAAGATCCGCGAGGAAGGATATAGGGAGCTTCAAATTCAAGCATCATTAGGTGTGGACACGCTCGACGAGCAGATCAGGCGCGAGGTAGAACTCACTAAGAAGATTCGAGAGAAGCTCGACGCCTTAAGAGAAGGTTCTGAAGTGTATGAAGAAACCTTTCGTCAATATCGTTCACATATCGAGAAAGTGGTTTCACTACAGACTCAGTTCATTAACCAAGTTGCTAGATCATCAGGGGTATACCTTAGTGGACTAAGGAGTGCACGTGAGTTTGAGGTACAGCGACTTGAGTTACTAAGGAGAGGCACTGCAGAGTACGAGGCGGCGCATGCTAGAAGGAAAGCATTAGACACAGAATATATAGGAAGTCTTGATCGAATAATTAGTGCTTACGAAAGGCTCGCAACATCCGCCGTCGTAGCACCCCGCGCGAGACAAGCCGCGCTGGAGCAACTTCGTTCAATGCATACCAGTATCATCCAACAGGTCCGTACCTTACAATTAGAGTATCTTAGAGCCCAGCAGAACGTGGAGAAAATGCGAGACGCGTTCGAAGTTATGCAGATGGAGTTCAGGCACGACATCGAAGACATGGTAAATGCACACGTGTCAGCAGAGGATAAAAAGCGTATAGCTTCTGAGCGGGCACAAGAATATATGATGAAAGCGTGGGATCTCTACTACAAAGGTAACTACGAAGCTGCGGAGAGTCTCGCTCGAAAAGCCATACCTTTATATAAACAAATGGCCGATGCGGCGGCTGAAGAAGCAAGAGAAACGTGGAAGGGTACAAAAATAGTTAAGGAGAAAGAAGACGAAGCACGTGAAGAGGGTGCCCGTAAGGTAAAAGAGGTTCATGATTTCATACTAATGCTCACTGACAAACGCATCGAGAAGGAAAAAGAGGAAGCTGCAAATATAAAAGAGACGATGGAAAAGATGACCAAACTATTAGAAGACCATAAAGCCGCTTTTGAGGCATCAGAGGAGTGGGCAACTCGGTACTACACTAAGTTAGAAGAAAGAGTATCCTCATTGATCAAGAAGCTGAAAGAACTGCCCAGAGAGATACATGTGAGGATTATTGTTGAAGAAAGCCGTCACGTGGGTGGCCTTATTGGTAAATATCTACGTCGTCAGTTTGGTGGATTGGTTCCTGGTACAGGCAAAGGAGATATTGTGCCCGCGTTGTTAGAACCAGGAGAGTATGTAATACCAACGCGTGTAGTAGAAAGATTAGGGGTGTCCTTCTTTGAATCATTACGTAAAAACACCCCCTTAGCTCCTCCCCCAGTCGTTCGGATGCAAGAAGGAGGGCTTGTACCAGAACCTACAGCTGAACGAGTAGTACGACTCGACTTTAGGGTAGGTTCTGAAACGTATCCGCTTAGGGGGAGACCAGATGTGGTTGATGGTTTAGTTAAAGCGTTGAAAAGGAAAGCGTTAGTAGGTGCAAACGTATGAGTTTGAGGTTTGAGTTAGCAGGAATCGAATTACCCGATATGTTCTGGGTTGATGAAAAAATGGTCTACGAAGTAGCAGGGTCTGTTGACAGAACCTTGGGGGGCACGGAAATCGTATGGGAACAGACTCTAACTGGTGGGAGGCCGATTACATTATCAACAAAATTAGGAGAATGGAGGCTATCAACGTTTACGGAGGACCAACTCGATGAAATCCTCGAACTAGCACGGGTCCCCAACACTACCTACGACCTAACTCATGATGGAAGCACTTATAGGGTTCGCTTCGCTCACGAAGACCCCCCATGTGTTGAGACGAATCGAATCTACCCTAGTGGACTGTACGACGTTATAATAAAACTACGTGAAGTAAAGCAGCTTTAGGAGGTGAAATATGGCTGTAACAAGAGACGATTTGGTATTTGTGAAAAGCGCAACTGTTACGGACACAGACAACAACGGTGGGCGAAAGAGTTACATCGAGGTACCAAACCGCGCTCGGTTTAATCTATTCCCTCGCGTAACACGTCCTGAGAGGATGAATGGTAAAACTAGATATCGTAAGGAGTTTTTATGGAACAAAAATGCATCGAATGAAATTGCGTATGGTGTGTTAGCTTACATCTTATACCCCAGTCCAGCAGGTGACAGGTTTTATCTAGCTGAGGGGACACAGACAGACACTCAGGGGGATATTGATGACAGCTATAAATGGTATGGTGGAGGCGCGCTACACTCAGACGTAACTGCGGGCGCGACTCAAATCTCGGTTGAGTTCGAAAGTGATGACTTCCATATTGCGAATGGAATGACTATCGCGATCAATAGTCACTTCCTAGTCGGTCAAACGATCATGTCTGGTGTAAGAGCGTTCGATGCAGTAAAGTTTGATTCTGCACAAGGTATGTGGGTAAAGGAATCCGCACCCGACGCGGACTCTGAAGACGTATACCCATATGGGACGTATTTAGGAGATAATAAAGTATTCAGCTACAACGACAATGGGGAATTGGAGTACCTTACTGTCGCAAATGAGGAATACACAGGTGAGGTCATTGGTACCGGGGATGGTAACACAAAGGAATTCACCGACACACTAGAGCACCCGCCCGTAGCGCCAAATACAGTAACAGTCTACTTCACTATTGAAGGAGCTACCTACTCTGGGTCTGATGACGGGAGCGGAAGCATTTCAGGGGCGTACATTTCGTCTGGTTCCATAAACTACACAACTGGGCTTATTAACCTTACCTTCACTACAGCCCCCGACAATGGAACAAACATGACCTGCAACTACACTAAACAAGCTTACTCTTGGAGTGGTAATGTCTGTACCATTGATCTTATGTTTCCAGTTGCTAATGATTATCTCGCATCAAATACTTATGTGGGTGCTTGTGTGGCTGTTGGAGATATAAAACCATCTATCTCCGACGTCACAGTGAACTCCACTAATGGAACCTTTGATTACACACTAATAACTGAGGACAATCGCGGCACGGTAGAAGATGATTGGACTATAACTTTTACTAGTTCAACTGAGTTCACTTGTTCGGGAGCTAATGAGGGGAGTGTTGGATCAGGGAACATCACTTCAAGCTTTAGTCCAACAAACCCAAACACAGGTCAACCCTACTTTACAATTCCTCCATCCGTGTGGGGAGGTGCTTGGACGTCGGGGGATACAGTTACTTTCAAAACCCACCCTGCAGCTGCTCCACTGTGGTGGAAGGAAGTAGTTCCAGCTGGAACTGGGCCTTATAGTGATAATGGTGTGATGTTAGAAGTTTATGTAGAGTAGGAGGCCAACCTTAGTGACAACTTCACAGGACATAACTGAGGGGAGAAACGCTTTCAAGTTCACCCCAACTAAGTGGCTGAGGATTGAGGCGTCGAAGAAGGAAGCTCCGGAAGCCAAAATATTAGTCGGGAAGAAAGACTACGTCAAAGTACGCTACCTTGGCGGTGTTTCAACTACGCCGACACAAGAAGGGGGTAGGCTAAAATGGCGTGGTGAGAACGAGGAAGTCCACCTTTACCATTTAGGGCACAAAAAACACCAGGGAAAAAGGCAACTACATCCTGTTGAGGAGTGGTCTTACGAACAAGAAGTCATCTTAAAGAAGAAGCCCTTAAACAGTACTCTAACTTTTGAAGTCGAGGCTAAAGGGCTGGAATACAGAAAGGAAGGCGACAAATACGTTTTTTACAGAAAGATTAGGCTACCAGCTTCAGAGGAAGAGATATGTGAAGACATCTTCTACCTTAACCCTATAGTCGTCAGAGACAGTCAAGGTAAAGAGACAAAACCAAAAGTAGAGTTAAAAGATGGGATCCTAACAATCAAGATCAACAAGAACTTCCTTAACAAAGCGGCCTACCCAATAAGCGTTGACCCCTCTTATACAGTCAAGACCAGTGCTAGCTATGCTTCCACACAAACCAACAATCAGCGTAAGCTGGCCAGGACTAGTGATGGTACTTTATGGTGTGTTTACCACCGATCGGATGGATCTTACAACCAGGTCTATGCCTCCTACTCCACTAATGACGGTGAGACTTGGACGGAAGAGCAATTAACAAACGTAAGCGGCAATCAATATTACCCCTCTATTGCTATAGATAGTCAAGACAACATTCATGTGGTTTGGCGCGGGTACGGCTGGGGGAGTAATACTAACAGGAACAACATCCGATATAGAAAGAGGACCTCTTCGGGATGGCAATCTCATGAAGCAGTAACAGATATAAGCTACCATCAATATGACCCCGCAATTGCTGTAGACAGTCAGGATAATATTCACGCAGTTTGGTGTGGTGGAGGTTGGGGAACTAATACTAGCTACAACAATATTCAATACAGAAAAAGAACCTCGTCAGGATGGCAAACACAAGAGTCAGTGACAGATACAAATAACAACCAGAGCCGCCCCGCCATCGCTATAGATAGTAACGATAACGTTCATGTAGTTTGGCAAGGTAAAGGGTGGGGGACAAACACCGCTAACGACGACATTCAATATAGAAAGAGAACCTCTTCAGGGTGGCAAACGCAAGAAGATGTTACAGATAAGACCGACTACCAGCAGTCGCCCTCTATTGCTATAGATAGTAATGACGACATTCATGTGGTTTGGTATGGGTATGGCTGGGGAACGAACACTAGTTACTACAACATACGGTATAGAAAGAGGACCTCTTCAGGATGGCAATCTCATGAAGCAGTAACAGATAAAGACAATAACCAATACGACCCCACTATTGCTATAGATAAGAACGACAACATTCATGTAGTTTGGCACGGACAGGGGTGGGGTAGCAACCCTAGTTACTACAACATTCAATACAGGAAGAGAACTTCGTCAGGGTGGCAGACACAAGAGGGGCTCACAGACGTAACAGCCTATCAATATTCTCCTAACTGTATTTGGGCATTGCACCCTACTGTCTCCGGTGAGAAGCCAAATAGAACTAAAACAGGATACGCTTTTGTCTGGGTAGATGGATCAACGATCAAATTTTACAAGAGTGATGACTTGGCGTGGGACGCACCACCTAAAGCTTATCTCACAGTTGACTCTCTACTAGAAAAGTCAAACCTAAACACAACTTTCAGTATCGATGCTATCACCTGGCCTGGTTATTCTTACACAATTAAGTCAAACATAGAGAGCACAGCAAACAATAGCCAACGCGCGTTAGCCAGGACTAGTGATGGTACTTTGTGGTGTGTTTATTGTCGTTCAGATGGGTCTTACGACCAAGTCTACGCTGCTTACTCTACTGATGGTGGGGTAAGCTGGACGGAGGAGCAAGTAACAAACGCGAGTGATAATCAATACTGCCCTTCTATTGCTATAGATAGTAACGACAACGTTCATGTGGTTTGGGAAGGTAAAGGATGGGGGAGTAACACAGGATATAAAAATATTCAGTACCGAAAAAGGACCTCTTCAGGGTGGCAAACGCAAGAGGCACTAACAGATAAAGACGCTGACCAACTCGGCCCCTCAATTGCTATAGATAGTGATAATGACATCCACGTAGTTTGGTATGGTAAGGGCTGGGGTGATAA
>Ga0164311_10000776_pt1 | contig 14693 bp, 11 predicted proteins | sample GuaBasSedimGuay2_FD_121796 | JGI IMG/M metagenome (GOLD analysis project Ga0164311, IMG submission 121796) | Subseafloor sediment microbial communities from Guaymas Basin, Gulf of California, Mexico - Guay2, Core 4569-9, 9-12 cm | ecosystem: Environmental > Aquatic > Marine > Hydrothermal vents...
GATCTAACAGGGGATCATAAATGTGGTCATACGGTTTGAACAAATTTGCTATTTCACGGCGTAACTCGATGATCCTCTCAAGACTGGGTTGGAAGCTAGCGAAATCATTATCTTGTTTAGCTTTGACCCATATGTTATTTGCGGTAGTTGTGACTTTGATGAACTCAATAAGCAGCTCTTTGGGTATCTTGGTTTGCTGCTCATAAAGCCGCTTTATCCGTTTAACGGTTCGAGCTTCATCGGTATCAGCAGTAAGGTCGCCTATCTCAGTTTCCAGATCGGTGATCAACTTGCCAATCTCATCGGAGGTTATGCGTTCATGGATCATCCCGCCGATAAGGGCAGCTTGATTTCCACGGTCTTCGGTACCCCCAGGAGGCATGAGTACTTGTTGATCCCAGCCTAAGAGTGCTTGAATGTGAGTGAGATCAATGATTTCAGCGGAGAGAGCGTTTAACTTGTTTAGTTTTTCCTTCATAGGTTCTCCTTTATTATATGGATATTGATTCTACCTTAATTGATGCGAATCAAAATCCCATTGATGCTGGGTTTTAAACAATTTTCCAGCGTAAGTGTTTTCCGTCCAATGCATTCAAGACTTCTGTGGATATGTCAATGGCAGCGCGCTTCTGGGCTTCAACAGTCTGGGCGCCGATATGTGGTGTGGCAATCACGTTAGGGTGTGAGGTAAGTTTATAGTCTTTTGGTGGTTCGGTTTCGTAAACATCTAATCCTGCTCCAGAGACCTTGCCCGATTCGAGCGCTTTCAAAAGCGCTGCATCATCAATCACACCACCACGAGCTGCACAGATGATTTTTACGCCGTCTTTCATCTTATTGAATGTTTCCTCATTTAAGATATGCTTTGTTGGTTTGATTAGCGGAATGTGTAGGGTGATGATGTCGGATTTGCTCAGTAAGGTATCAAAATCCACTGGCTCAGCACCGCTGGTACGAACTTCTTCTTCGGGGCGCACAGGATCGAAACTCAAGACTTGCAAGCCGAAGGCTTGGGCACGATAGCTAACCGCCTCACCAATATGTCCATAACCGATGATTCCCAATACCTTTTTATAGAGTTCGCTTCCCCGGAGTTCTTTCTTGAGCCATTGTTCAGATTTCATTCCAGCATCGGCGCGTGGGATACCGCGCACAAGGCTCAGCATAAGCCCCATAGTCAACTCTGCTACTGTGACGGTTGTTGCTAGGGGCGAATTAACCACTGTGACGCCTTGTGCTTTGGCGGCTTGCAGATCAATATTATCCACGCCGACGCCCATGCGCCCAACAACCTTGAGATTTTTACCTGCCTTGAGAACTGCTTGAGTTACTTTGGTGCGTCCACGTACAATCATTGCATCATAGTATTGGATGACCTTCAGCAGTTCCTCAGCTGATATACCTTTCTTGTCATCAGCCATACCAGCTGCTTCAATAATAACTTTGCCTTCTTGAGCCAGTCCATCAGTTAGTAGTATTTTCCATGCCATATCTTTATCTCCTTATCTACAGGATGAAATTAAGTGGTTAAATTCCCAAATCACAGGTTTCAATTAGCTTTACCGTTTTTCTTAAGTATACGTAAATCACCTTGACGTAAGGTCATACCAATTGTATCAAGATGTTCAAGTAGAGCAAGTGCAAATCTGCGGCTAGTTTGAAAGTGATCGCGCAGTTGGGTTAAAGATATTGATCCGTTTTGATAAAGTTGTTCTTTCACCATAGCAATCATTTGGTGATAAGCATCTGGTGTAAAGATAATATCATTTGAAACGCGGATCAATCTGCCGGTGAGGATCAGCGCAGTGAGCAGTTCTCCCCCCAGTAGTTCTCGACTTTCTTTAAAACTGGGTGGGTTATAGGGGGCAGCATTGAATTTCTGAAAAAAGCTCTTAACTTCAGCCTCTTGCTCCTTAGAAAGTGTGATCTTATGACTTGCCATGGAAATGCTTGTTCCTGAAAGCTTTAATTTGCTTTCACGGGCAAGTTTATTTACTGCCAACTCGAATATTTCACTATTCATGTCAAGCTTAGCTCGTAATGCTTCTCGTTGCATACCCTCCCGCAGAGGAAATTCTTGATGGAAATCTGTCAATAAACTAATAACATGTTCCGCTTCTCTAAGCCATGAAGCTTGCGTCATGATCCGCTTGTGAGACACAGATTGACTGGTATCAGCACTTAATGAAATTAACAGACCTTTTTCTAGGAGCGCGTTTATAATTTGCCGCCCTTCATCAGGAGAAAGTGCTGCTTTTTGTAACAGCTCTTCAATCGTCGGCGCGTTTAAACGCTCAGTGATCTGTAATAGTATCCCTTCTGGAGCTCCCTTGAGCATTTTATTCAAAGCTTTTAATGTTTGTTTGTTAAATCGTTTATGAATTTTTTCGGGGTGCGGGTCAAGCACGACACCACCACCCAGCGTTTCGGATGGAGAAGGACGGCGCAGGATGTACCGATCACCCCGCACAGCGACAACAGGTTTAATTAATTTTAATTGGATCAATGCTTCATTGCCTGGTTTAAGCTCATTACAGCCAAGCAGACGTAGCTGCGCTTGAACTTCTGCAGCGCCAAGGAAGAGTTTCACTTCGGTATTGTGTTTAATAGATGATTTGATACCTGCAAGTAAGCGAAAGTGTAAATCAAGGAGACGAGTGGGTTGATAGCTTCCAGGGAGAATGGCAACATCCCCGCGTTTAATCTCTTTTTTATTAATTCCGCTGATATTGATCGCAGTTCGGCTTCCGGGATAAGCAGATTCTTCCTTTTGCTTATGTGTCTGCAGTCCACGGATGCGTCCCTTGAGTCTGCTTGGTAGTATCAAAATGTCATCACCCAAGTGAAACACACCGTCTAAAAGTGTACCCGTTACGATTGTACCAAAACCTGATAAGTGGAAAACGCGATCTATCGGCAAGCGAGGGCGCCCGAGATCGGATCGTCCAACTTTTCCCTCAAGCACTACCTGTAAAGCGATTTTTAGTTCATTCAGACCCTGTTTCGTTTTTGCGGAGACCCCGATAATGGGTGCTTTTTCTAAAACAGTCCCCTTAATTGCCTCCTTTATATCCAGTTTGATCATATCTAACCACTCTGGGTCGTGGATCAGATCAATCTTATTGAGAGCAATAACGCTCGTTTGAATTTGGAGCAGATCAAGAATAGCTAGGTGCTCACGTGTTTGGGGCATAATGCCTTCATCGGCAGCAATAACAAAAAGGACAGCATCAATGCCACCCACACCGGCAAGCATATTTTCGATAAAATCGCGATGACCAGGCACATCCACTACGCCAACAGTTTCACCATTTGGTAAATCGAACCAGGCAAAACCCAGGTCAATGCTCATTTCCCTTGCAATCTCTTCTTTCAAGCGATCGGGGTGCATACCTGAAAGAGCGGCGATCAATGCAGATTTGCCATGGTCTACATGACCGGCTGTGCCTATGACATGCATGATCAGTTCCTAAGGTTTTGGTTTGTTGATATTAGAATACGTCTGGATCGATTCTTGATAAGAACGCAGGAGAATCTGAAATCTCTTCACCGAATCTTGGCTGATCTGTTGCAGTGCATTTTGGATAGTTCTTGTCAAATCTTCAAGGTCTGTGAAACGTTTGGACATATTTTCAACTTGACGATCTGTTTCACGGTGTTGTTCTTCTTGTCCTAATGTGTAATTTGTCCAGCGTTTCAAATTATCTGCCTTAAAAGTGGTCCATTCCTGTCTGAATCGTTCGTCATTTAACCTTTGCATCTCAGTGATCTCATTGATGCGTCTATCAAATCGCTGGGTTACATCATCTAATTCAGCTTGGGATTTTTTCACCGCTTTATGCGTGCTTTCTAAACCGATTAGCTGGGATTCTAAACCATGATTGATCTTTTCCATTGCATCAAAACGATCACGCCATTCTTTAAAAATATGGTCACGTTCGACACTCTGCAGGTTGGATTTTTCAAAGAATGCAGATTGCGCTTCCCTGCGATTTATCTCAGTTGCTTGCAACTCATTGATCCGATTTTCGATTTGACGCAAATTATCATCCGATAATTCTAAACGTCCACGGTTTTCATCCAAGCGTTTGCGTTGAGCAACAACCTCACCTTGTAAGTCGGAAAGCCTTTTAGTATCCTGCCTGCGATTTTCTTCGACGAGGTGAAGCGAGCGTTTGTAATCTTCATCAAAATGATTGACATCGGAGATTTGCTGCTTGAGTTCTTCGATGACTCGGGAAATGCGGAGGTTTTCTTCTTTTTGATTTTTAAAATCATTTTGCATAATAACGACCGAGTCGGTGACACGGTGCAATTCAATCAACGATTTATTCATCGCCTCGATTTCAAACCGTCTAGTTTTGTCGGCTTTAGCTTGTTTTTTTTGCAGTTTTTCTTCGAAATCTGTAAGCTGTTGGGTTAATTCCGTATGCAGACGATCTATTAGAGTATCAAATTTATCCAAACGAGCGAGGAGAGTTGTCAAGCGCGTGACTTCACTGCCCATTTCATTGACGAGCTGTTTTAATGAACTATTTTCAGACTCTAATTTATTAAATTGATTTTGTAGAGTGGCGATGGTCGTTTTATCACTCCGACGCTCACTGTCCAGCCATTTAACACGTTTTTCTAATTGCTCAAGTCCTTGAAATTCGTCCATATCTCACCTCAATTTCCATACAAGTGTTTCCTGTTGTTTCATAGATCAGGAATTTTATTATTAGTAACATTGAGTTCCACAATGATTATACTCATAATCAAGTGATAAGTTGTGATCTGCATTTAGTTTTACGAGAAGGGTTGTTAATCAAAGTATAGCCAACATATATTTAATTAATCTGGGTGTAGTTTATTAATTATTGCAAGTAAGGGAAATGCTCGAAGGCATTGAGAATACTAAGAAGGCGCGGGAAAAGCAGCTGGGGCAATAAACCCAATATGAAAATGGCGATGACAGCAACAGCAATTGGAACAATCACAGATATCGATTCGTTAATTTTCCAAAACGGTTTCCCTTCACTTGGTGGGGCGGAAAAATGTATCAGTGTTCGCAAGCTGAAAATGAATAAGCCCATGCTGCCAATAAAGATCCAGAGCGCGTTAAGAAGGTCTGGGTCTGCCGCGCTGAACCAGATCATGCGTTTAATTGGGAAGCTGGCTAATAAGGGTAAACCTGCGATGCTGAGTTGACCTAGTATGATGCCTCCACATAAAAACGGGAAAGCATGCATGGCACTGGATACTGAATCCAAGGACAAGTCATCAACTTGCTTCTTAAGCTGACTTAATGAGAATGCCCATAACCAGTAAGCTAGTGCACGCGGTAGGATGAGCATGCAAAACCAATTCATGCCGCCTTGAGGGCTAAGCCCGACTGCTAAGAGGGAAAATCCTGTTTCGATGATCGCTGCAAAACCTAATGCTCTGCCCAGGTGACGCTGGAAAGCCACTAAAACTCCACCTATGACGATCATCAACGTGCCTATCAAGCGCAATGTGTTATAGAGTTCTGGAATGGCACGTAGCCAGGTATAGCGATCGATAAACGTGAGCGCAAACATGAGTATAGTGTTTGGCAAGATCAGTAATATAAAACTAACGATCCATGGGTGACTGGTTTGGCTGATCATCGGTACCCAGGTGTGAAAGGGGAAAACTGCCAACCAAAAAGTAAAGCCTAAGATTAAAAGAATAGTGGCTTGATTGATCAGTGAGCTGCCTGAGGGGGCTGTTTCAATGCCTGAAAGCATCCAACCGGACAGGAGAATCAATGGTAATGCTAAGGTTTGGAAGATTAGGAAGCGCAAAACACCTGTACTGACTTTTTCTCTATAAGGTGAAAGTAATGGTATGCTGAGAAGAACTGCTAATTCGATTAGTAATGCAGCATAAAGAAATGGTTCTACAGCAAGGGCTGCAATCAGAATTGCAACAATGCTGAAGGATATTGCCTGAAACCAGTTGCTTAATTTGAACCATCCGCTTCCGATGATCCACAAGCCGGCAAAAAAGTACATCAGCGAGATGAATGGAAGATTGCCAGGATTAATCAGTAGTACCCGCCCCAGGATATTCAAATTCGTATTGACTTCGAAAGATAATGGGCCAAGTTCAACGATCAAGTTGTCGGGGAAAAAAGCAGCAAGCAGAGCTAAAGAGAAAGCAAACAATGTTCCAAGAATGCAAGAAAGAACTTGTTTTTTTTGTATAAGAGCAAGGAATAATGCAAAAATTAAAGGTAAGGCGATCCATATAAGAGGGGTACTCATGTGCTCACCTCGTTATTCTCTTTGATTAGGAAATATGCACCCACCAAAGCCAAGCCCATATTAACCCCAGCGAGCAGCCCTGCCAGGAGGCTGGAAATCTCTAAAGCTGAATGCAGGATTTCAAAACCGGACAATATGGTCAACAAACCAATGACAACATAGAAAGGCTTGGAAGTCATGCCTAATTGTAGTAAACCAATTCCGATGAGCATCACGCTTGCTTTAATGATGGGCTGAGGGATCTTTGGCGGAAAGATGCTCTGGACTTGTGGTATGAGGGTAAAGATACTTAGTATAATTAATAAACCTCCAAATCCGCGGAAGAAGTAACTTGAGAGTAGTTTGCGGTCTTCTGTTTCATCAAGATTCTTAATTGTCATGCAGGTTGTACCTAAAATAGCACATATCATCCATCCAACGACGAGCTTTACGATAGCCATGCTTAGTGGCCAATTAATGGCAACAAGAAAGAAAATTCCCAGGTATTGGATAGCCAGGGTGATAACGTTAATGCGCCAGCTGCGGAGCAATAATATGCTAAAGGATGTAAATAATACCAAGATGAAAGCAAGATTGCCTAACTTGAGGAACATTAAGATACTCCAAGTGAAGTGATCAATGATATGAGTAAAACCAAGAGCAACAGCGCCCATAAAATACCACCATCCCCCTCAAGGATTGTGACCAAACCAAATATCAATTGACCTAAGAGTTGATAGGCGGACCAAACTAGTTTGTAAGCCCATTCTAAGCTGAGTGCTTTCTTAGTAAACCCTAAGCTCTTACCAATTAGTTTCCCGATTGGACCTTCTTCAGGTAAATTGATGTAAGGGGGCGTTAAATCCAAACGCCACACAAAGATGGTGACGATCGTGACAATCAGGAAGCTAGTGAGGCCTCCCCACCAAAAGCCATGTGTAAGGACACCTGGCCAACCGATTAAACCAATAGCAATGTCGGCTTGAATGATTATGATCAAGCCGAGAGGATACATAACCTTTGCCCAAGCATCCAAACCAGTTGCGGCTTCTCTTACACTAAATATATGCCGCATGTAGCCAAGGATCAGCAACGTGTGTGAAAGGATCAATGACACACTCCAAAAATTCAAGCCTTGACTGATCAATCCCTGCCAGCCAGAAGCGGCAGGTGTGAACGGTATTGCAAGAATACCCAGAAGTCCGAAAAACAAGAGAAAACGCATGCGCCTAATGCGGGGTGAAAAAAGGAATAGCGTACTTCCGGTAAGCAGTAATGCAACCCCCCAGGCCCGGCTGGAAGCAGGCTGTCCATTGATCACGCATGCAATACTTAAAGATGCCAATGCAACAATCCAATATGGACGACCTTCAATAGCATCTTGCTTTGCAGCCCACATGCCTGCACCATATAATGCGGCTAATGCTGTCATAGCTTGTAAAGGCAGCGACCAATAAGGTCTGATGCTGATTGTGTTTTCAGGAAGATGAGCAAGCAAGATTAAACTTGAAGCCACTGGTGCAAGGCGTAAGAGACTACCTGCCCCTCTTTTTGAACCGGGTTCATTTAAGAAGGCAAGATTTAAAGGCAGGACGCCAAGCCGCAGGCCTGCTGCGATAAGAAAATATACCGCTGCTCTGGCGGGGATGTGGTTAAGATCAAAAGGACCGTTTTCAAGCCAACCGACCATGGTTGCCCAAATGAACATAATGACGCTTAAAAGGCGCACACCGTAGGATAGAATGATACGCTGATTAAATTTCCCAGAGCGCTGCCATGAGAGCTTGTAGATCAATTCAATGAGATCTACAAAAGTCCAAGCTAAGACCATCGTTAATGGATTCCCCGCCATGAGGGCCAGCAAATTGATAGCTGTAATTACCATACAGTTTACCCATGTTCTTGGGCTGGAATCTAGTCTAGTTCTTGCCGAATCTGTCAAAATGGCAGCCAGGGTAAGCGTGATCAGACATAACGCATAAGGCCAGGATTGATAGTCCAATACCAACATTGGAGAACCGAAGAATAAGAATTCTGGTTCCCATTTGATCAAGAATAATGTGCTTGGTAAATACAATCTCATAATGATGATGATCAGCCATGAAATGAAACAGGATCCTGCACCAATTAGCCAAGTAACAGCAATATTCGGCTTGGTCTGATTAATGATGGTAGTGACCAAGGCAGCAATAAACAAAAATATGACAGGTAGGATGATCAGCATGATATAGAGGAACCTTTCATCTGCTGCTTAGAGTACATTGCCAACTTGACGCATCTGGTATTGACCAAAACCAGGTTTTCCATACCATTTACCGCTGTCGACGATCTTATGACCGCGTAAAAAGACCATTTCAGGATAACCTTTTATGAGCCAATTTTCATATAGGTTGTAATCTGTGCGGTGGTGGGCGATATTTACCCCATAGCTTATCTCTATTTCAGGGTCCCATATGGCAATATCAGCATCAGAACCCGGTAAAAGTGTGCCTTTTACCGGATAGAGGCCAAATATTTTTGCCGGGTTGGTACACATTGCAGCGACAAATTGATTTGGCGTTAAATGGCCGGCTCCCACACCGTAAGTCCATAGTATTGGCATGCGGTCACCTACTCCAGGTAGCCCGTTGGGTATTTTGGTAAAATTTTCTATGCCTAATTCTTTGCCAGGAATGGCGATTTTTTGACCTTCATAACTGATAGGTTTTGTTCCATCATAGAAGAAGGGACAATGATCGGTTGAGATGACCTGGATTGTCTCATTCCCTAAACCTTCCCACAGACGTTGATTATCTTCAGGTCTGCGCAATGGAGGGGAGCAGATCCATTTGGAGCCGTCAGTTTTTTTAAGGTCGTCTTCAGTAAAGAATAGGTATTGTGGGCAGGTTTCACTCATGACCTTAACCCCTCGTTGGCGCGCATAAGCAAGCTGGTCAACTTCACCGGCGACATTCATATGGACGATATAGAGAGGAGCGTCTGCCTGAGCAGCCAAAGCCGAAGCACGTAAATCTGCTTCGACAGCGCCCCAAGCTGGGCGTGTACGGGCGTGCCAATAGGGATCAGTATGTCCATTTTTTAACGCTTCATGAACAAGAATATCAATTACATCACCGTTCTCAACGTGTAGCATGGTTAAAATACCCGAATCACGTGCGATACGCATAACTTTGAATATTTCGCCATCTGATAGCCGCATGCGATTGTTATAAGCTGTAAACATTTTGATGCTGGTTATACCTTCATCTACAAGTGTGGGGATTTCCGCAGCAACCTCATCGTCGAAGCGGGTAATATTCATATGGAAGCCAAAATCAACACTTGCCTTGGGGTCGGCTTTTGCGTGCCAGCGATTGATATTATCTTTTAAAGATCCGACTTCTTGTGGAATGAAATCTATCAATGTTGTTGTGCCCCCGAAAGCAGCTGCTTTTCCGCCAGTATAGTGGTCATCAGATGAGACAGTGTTGAACATGGGCAAATCGAGGTGTACATGTGGATCTACTCCACCTGGTAAAACGAGTTTACCCTTTGCATCAATGACTTCTGCTTTGTCGGCATGAAGATCGCTACCCATTTGGGTGATCTTTTCCCCTTCAATGAGGATGTCTGCCTGATAAGTCTCACTAGCAGTGATGATCTTTCCTGATTTGATTAGTATCGTCATTATTAATCCTATCTACTCGTTGAGAAAATATAATAAACTGATGTTATTTTACTTGATTCTTGTATTTAAATATGGCGGGTAATAGATTACCATTATTTTGAGGGACGATTAACCCTGGTCTTAATAGATGGTTATGGATAAGGTGTGATATTTGTTTAAAGAGCCGTATAAATATCGAGAAGCTAAAGAGGTGTTTTGGTTAATTCCTGCGCATGAAACCTAACAATTCGAGAATTGCGGGGTCAATCGGAATTTCAGGGAGCTGCTCGGCTTTGTATTCATTGGCTTTTAGGGCGCGCTCACGCAGAGAACGCCAAAGCACATTACGCTCTTCACTGCGGACGATCAGATCGTTTAAACATTGCGCGTCTGAAAACTGCTTCCCTGTAGTATAGAAGAAAGTGATTCGGCGCCACTTTTTTGCTGGAATAGGCTTCGGCAAACGTCGGAGGGGACCTAATTGGATCTTGAAGTATTCTTCATGCGCTCTGGGATGGTTATGTTCTTCTTGCAGCAGTTCGCGTCTGGTGGTTAATTCATGCCCAATGACAGGTGCAATATAGGCAATGTGCCAGCGATCGCCCTTATCAAAGGCTGCGGTCTGGTATAGTGCCAGGTAGTCTACGGAAATGACCTTTGGAGCACTTTTAAGCGGGATGCGGTACCACCCTAGCAGGCGTGCAATATTAAAATCACGTTGACTTGGAACGATGGCGACTAAGATGAGAGCCGTTTCGGGCAGAATCGTATCCATAGATACTCCATAATGTATGTTTACAGGTATTTTAGCACAAGTGTGATTTACTTACCTGAGAAGCGACATAGCTCTTAAATGAGATGAGACGCAGTTTTGGCATTTGAGTTAGAATCTGCGTCTCATAAAAAACTAATATATTTTTGCTTGAAATCTAAAGAAGGCCAGCCTTTTGGTTAAACTCATCAATTAAGGAGTCAATCTCAGGTACCTGGGCCTGTAAATCGGTCCAGTAATCCGGGTCATACCATTGAGCTAGGATCTCCTCATAGGTTTTGCCTTGCTGCTCAACCCAGGTGAAATACTTCAGATTGTGGATGCGTCTACGTCCAACGTAAGTAAGCTCTTCCAAGTAATCGACTGTTTGACCTTTAAGCCAGCGAGCATCGTCGGCGGCAGCATTCTGAGGAGTGTATTCTCCTAATTCAGAATGCATTTCTTGCAGACGGCTCTGGTATAGTTCCATCGAATCGGTCAACATTGTCACGATAATATCATTTTTGCTAAGTTCGTAATATTTTGCAAACTTGATCGAGGAGAGTAAGTTTGAGATACTTGAAAAGCCAAGCAGATCAAGTTGGTTTACAATACCTTCAGGAACACCTTGGTCAACAAGATATTTTTTACCAGCAGATTCATTAAAGAGCCTTGATAAATTAACTACTGCATTGTCGTCAATTGCAGTGATGATATCGGTGTTCTTTCCATTGTGTATCCACGGGACGTGTTTGTCACCGATGCCCTCAATACGATGAGAACCGAAACCGTTGTTTAGCAATGTAGGACATTGCAGGGCTTCACTGGCGACGATCTTGCTTTGCGGGAACACCTGTTTCATGTAATCTCCGCTGGCAATTGTGCCTGCAGAACCTGTCGCGGAGACCAAGCCGCGATAGGAATCTTTGGGACCTAAAATTTCATTCACTAGCTCTTCCAACGCATGCCCGGTGATTTCGTAATGCCAGAGATAGTTGCCAAATTCATCAAATTGATTAAAAATCATCAAATCTTGACCTGAGTTACGCAATTCCCAACATTTATCAAAGATTTCTTTGACGTTTGATTCGCTGCCAGGAGTCGCGATTACCTCGCTGGCGACGTTGCTGAGCCAGTCAAAGCGTTCTTGGCTCATGCCCTTAGGCAGGATTGCAATCGAATCACATGATAGTAGCCAAGAATCATATGCACCACCGCGGCAGTAATTACCAGTAGAAGGCCAAACGGCCTTTTGTATGGTTGGGTCAAACTGACCTGTTATCAAGCGCGGTACCAGGCAGCCGAATGCAGCCCCGACTTTATGCGAGCCAGTGGGGAGCCATTTACCGACCAACGCTACAATGCGGGCTGGTACCCCAGTAAGGCTGCTGGGAAATTCAATATAGTTCAAGCCGCCGAATTGACCGCCCTTCACTTTGGCTTCATTTTTCCATGTGATGCGGTATAGGTTGCGTGGATGAAGATCCCAAAGGCCAATATGTCTAAGTTCCTCCTTTATTTTTGTAGGGATTAGAGAGGGATCTTTCATCTGTGCGAAGGTTGGGACGATGATATTACGGTCATGTGCGCGTTTTGCAGTGCGCTCCAAACGGTCTGCAAATATTGTAAGATCGATTTTTGCCATTAAATGTTTACTCCTTGTGATTAATTGTCTGATAATTGAGTTGTAGTCTGTTTTACACTTAAGTCAGGATTTCTCCTGGCTTTCTTTTGTACTGAGGTCCAGGCGTGTAGGGTTGTGATCTTCAGATGGACCTTCGGAAACGATGTAGATTGGTCTTCTCTTAACCTCATCATAGATTCGTCCGATGTATTCACCTATTATGCCTAAGCTGATGAGTTGAACGCCTCCAAAGAACAGCACTGTGATGAGTGTGGTCGCCTGCCCTGTGAGTTGAGGGGAACTGATTAAACGCAATATTACGACAATTGGTATCGAGATGACACTTATACCAGCTGAGATGAAACCTAAGTAGGTTGCTAACTGCAGTGGAAAATATGAAAAACCAGTCACCGCATTTAGTGCTAATTTTAGCATTTTCTTAAAGGGATACTTGGTCTCTCCGGCAAAACGAGTGGCACGTTTATATTTGATTCCTATTTGTTTGAAACCGACCCAAGCTGACATACCGCGTAAAAAGCGATTCCTCTCTCGCATTTTGTTCATGATATTTACGACCTTGCGGTCCAAAAGGCGGAAATCACCGGTGTCTAGGGGAATCTTTACATCGGTGATGCGATAGATGATACGATAGAAAAGGGATGCGGTTGTTTTTTTAAACCAGGACTCACCTTCTCTCTCAGTGCGTTTGGCATAGACAACTTCATAACCCCCGCGCCATTTTTCGATGAGGTCTAAAATGACTTCTGGAGGGTCCTGGAGGTCTGAGTCAATGATCACTACAGCAGCGCCACGGCTATAATCGAGTCCAGCCGTCACAGCGATTTGATGACCAAAATTGCGTGCGAAAATCACCGGACGTACTCGCTCATCATTTATTGCTAATTTCCTGATCACATCAGTGGAACCATCTTGGCTGCCATCATCGACTAGGATCAGTTCCCAGCTTTCGCTGGTGGAGTCCATCACATCGCGAATGCGTGGGTACAGCTCAGCGATGCTCTCCAGTTCGTTATAGATAGGCGCAATGATTGAAAAAGTAGGATTTTTCATGCTAACACCTTCTTTACTGCATCTAATGTGGGTTCAATTACAGGTGCCTGTGGAACTGCTTGTAAGGCTGCGTTGACATCCTTCAGGCCACTACCTGTGTTAAGCACAAGTACAGGGTCTTCTTGAAGAAGGCTACCTTGCTCAATAGCTTTAACCATACCAGCAAATGCTGTGGCACCGGCTGGTTCTGCAAAGATACCAACTTTACCCAAACTTGCAATTGCTTTGAGAATTGCGCTGTCAGAGACGGTTATGTATGTACCATCAGTCTCGCGTGCTGCACGTAGTGCCCTGATGCCGTCCCGCGGCATATTTACCGAGATACTGTCAGCGATTGTATCGGCAGCCACGGGTAGTATGTTTTCCGAGCCTTGATAGAAGACTTGTGCAATGGCAGCTGAACCTTCCGCTTGAACACCAATTAAACGTGGCATTTGCTCAATCCAACCCAGAGCAAAAAGGTCTTTAAACCCTTTGTGTATACCAGATATGATATTTCCATCACCTACAGGAATGAAGATGGTTAAAGGTTTGGAATTCTGCGGCAGGTTTGTGATAACCTGTTCCCAAATCTCGAAGCCACCAGTCTTTTTCCCCTCCGCAGTATATGGATTAAAGCCTGTATTTCGGTTATACCAGCCAAAAGCCTGAGAGGCTTTAATACTTAGATCAAAAGCTTGATCGTAATTTCCGTCAACCAGCAGGACTTTGGCACCAAAAACGAGCAGTTGTGCGATTTTTGCTTGTGGGGCATTCTTTGGGGCAAAGATTACTGCTTTGTCGCCCAATGCGGCTGCCATGCCTGCCATTGCTGCGCCTGCATTCCCGGTAGAGGCGGCTACGATGATTTTAGCGCCAATCTCATGTGCTCTTGCAACTACGATAGCACTGGCACGGTCTTTGAAAGATGCTGTAGGATTAGGACTTTCATCCTTGATCCAAAGTTGTTTTAAACCGTATTCTTCAGCTAATCGTTTTGGTTGATAGACGGGCGTCCAACCAGCACGGTGCAACGGTGTTGACTGACCGCCCGGGTCTGTCACTGGCAGAAGCGGTAAATAGCGCCATAGTGATCTTTCCTTGGCGTTGAGGATATCACTAGGATGCACTTGCTTGGCCAGACTTTTATAATCGAACATGATGCTCAAATTGCCCCCATCCTTTGGACATGTATATGTTACTTGGTCGGGGGCATAGTGCTCTCCGCAGAGGGAACAAACAAGATGATCAATATTCATAGTTTTCCTGTCTTATATATATAATTTTTTATTGCAGCATTTTGTTTGGCAAATCAACTTTTCAACAATAACGTATCTTTTTAGACTTAAAGTTTCGATTTTTTCACTGCTATTA
>Ga0164311_10000778_pt1 | contig 14687 bp, 17 predicted proteins | sample GuaBasSedimGuay2_FD_121796 | JGI IMG/M metagenome (GOLD analysis project Ga0164311, IMG submission 121796) | Subseafloor sediment microbial communities from Guaymas Basin, Gulf of California, Mexico - Guay2, Core 4569-9, 9-12 cm | ecosystem: Environmental > Aquatic > Marine > Hydrothermal vents...
CGATATAGTATATGCTTGGACTTGGAGACAGATAAGAATAGAAACAGGGATGGGAAAAAGCGAAAAAGGAGAAAGAGTTAGGATATACTTGGGTATTATTGTAGAAAAGCTAGAATTTCAAAAGTTTACAGATAGGTTAAGAATACTTGGAAAAGTTATCGAAGCTCCAGAATACCTGCACATAAAAGGACATTATCATACATTATCGTTACAGCCTGTAGCCGAAGTAAAGATAATAAAGAAAAATCTGCCAAATATTTATTTACGAATATTAGAAAAAGCAGCGCGTAGAACTTATAAAAACTTACTAATTTGCATAGGCGATCAAGAAACTGTATTTAGTAAAATAAGCAAAAGTGGTATAGAGATAATAGCCACTATAGCATGCAAGGTGGTAAAACATGATAAAGGTAAAAAATCTTATACTGAAGAATACCGTGATTATTGGAGAAGTATATTAGAGGAAATAAAATTTCTCTTACAAAAGGATAGTTACGATAGGGTTATAATAGCGGCACCAGCTTTACTTGAAGATTTTTTCCGTAATTATATAGCTAGATATCAGAAAGAATTATACAAAAAAGCTATGTTCTTGAATGTTACAGAGGGGGGGCTTTCGGGAATTTATGAGTTAGTAAGGGATGGAAAGCTAGCTAAGGTTGTTACCGAGCTTAAATTGAACTACGAGAAAAATCTTGTTGACCAGATTTTTAAACAATTAGAAAAAGGTGAAAGACGAGTAGCTATTGGGCTAAGAGAAGTTATTAAAGCTGCTGAAATTGCTGCAATCGAAAAACTGCTCATTACAGATACGATATTCTTCGAGCTAAAAGCTAATGAAGAGTTTAGCTATTTATTGGACAACATTGAAAAGTCCAAGGGTGAAATAATTATAATATCTGATGATCATGAACATGGAATAAAGCTTAAATCACTAGGAGGCATTGTTGCTTTCCTATATTTTCCAGTTTTTAGTTAGATTATTAATTGTTTTCTAAACATAAGATTTTGACGTGCTATTTTTAAAGCAGCTTCTGCTATGCTCATGTCTGGTGGGAGTTCTTTATGTACAAAGACACCAGTACGTCCTTTCTCGTCTCGTCTCGTCAGGATATACTCTCTTTCTTTCACTATGTCAATTGATACTTTTAAAATTTCAGCAACTTCATGTTCTCTTCCAATTATGGAAAATTCTATATGACCATCCTCTACTGGAATTATTGCCAGTAATTTTTTATTAACTCCGGGTATTCTCAGATTTTTTTCTAGATCATCAGAATTTATCTCTCCACTGAATCTATAAAATTCTCTTTCAAGTCTAGATAATTTCGATAAGGGAAATGTTACGACTGTCCTTTCATCAATATAAATGCTTGCTTTAATTGCGTGCCTTGGTGTGGCTTGCACTATTTCTTTTTTCAATAGAGAAATCCCTGCCATATCTAGGGCATTTTCTATTAAGAATGGATTCGTATAGTAGGGTATTACAATATCAATATCGCTATTTTTATGAACATCTCCTCTTGCAATACTTCCATGCACTATAGGGTCAAGTCCTGAATTTAAGAGAATTTTCATTATTCTCAAAGCATAGGCTCTTAGACTACGCAGTAATTTCCAATGTTCGTTACTATATTTTACATGTTTACTATCTTGTATGCGCACGATTTTCATTTTGTCAACTTTCTTATTTTGTCAAGAGCGTCAAGTAGGCCGAGTAGAATCATAGTTAACAGCTTTAATTCATCTAAGTCGCTTGTCCGTTGTAGCCTATTATCAAGATCATTGATTTTTGTCGCAATAGTTTTTTCTAAATTACTGATAGCTAAGCTACTGAAAACCCTCGATTCTTCTTCTTCGCTACTAACGATATATACTCTACTATTGCACTTTGGACATACGACATCATCGTTTTTTAGCCTAAAAAGAGGAGTGTTGCATACGGGGCATGTCTTATCCAGCATGGTTGCTCCGCTCTTTAGGAGCTCCGCCATCTTTTTTACTAATGTTTCATCTTTCAAGTAGACGCACCACTTAATTTATAATAGACCTCTAAATATTATGAGGAGGCCTATATATTTAAACGGATAAAATCGGTGTTTTTATGAATAACGAAACTATATTCGTCGAATACAAAAATACTTATACAGAAATTTGTCCTATTTGTGGTGATAAAACATTTAAGATTAACGAGGTAATTCATCTACAGCCTCATTTGGGCAGAACGTTAATAGTTTCTAAATTATGTGAGAAATGCGGCTATAAAAAAACTGAAATAATACCATTAGAAATCAAAAAAAGAAAAATAATAGTATACAAAGCAACCGAGAAAAAGGACTTGTATTCAAAAATAGTGAGAACTAGTACAGCCACCATATACATTCCAGAACTCGGTGCAGTCATAGAACCCGGTGTTGATGCTCCAGTTTTTATAACAAATATAGAGGGCATCCTTTCTAGAATAGAGGATGCTATAGATAGAATTAGAGTTTTAGAAGATAATAGAACCAATGACGAGGAGGTAACAAGGATTAGAGAGTATATTGCAAAAGTAAAACAGAAGGGAGGGGAGTTAACAATAATTATTGATGATCCTACAGGATTAAGCAAGATTATTGCTAAAGAATCTGCAGGTAAAATAGTTATTGAATATGTTGAAGGCAGATAGAAGCTTCTAATTTGCAGAACTCTATACTTCAGACAATTCTACCAAAAATCTGAAATATCTTTTCTCTAAATTACATGCCAGGCCAAACTTTACAAACCATAGGTAGTAGATAAAAGGAAACGCCGGGGGCGGGACTTGAACCCGCGACCATCCGGTCTCTGTAAAGCAATGTATACTTCTAACAGCCGGATGCTCTACCGAGCTGAGCTACCCCGGCATATTTGTTATAAAATAGTAGGGTTTTAAATTTTTCCTCGATAAATCCTCAGCTTACATCTTTGTAAGCATTTCTAGAAGTACTGCGATTACTATAGCTCCAATAATCAATTGTTTCCCCCTCCCTGGATTAAAACCTGTAGCCCAAAGTATCACACCAGCAATACCAAGTAGAATATAAATCGCTCTTGCAATGTTTATGATCGCTGTTAACAATCGATTTAAGCCACTAATTACAATTTCTTCAAAACTTGCTATTATTTCTTCGATAATCTCCGATTCCGCTGGCTGAGCATAAACAATGCTTGCAAAGAGCAATATGAATATGCAAGCGATGCCTGCAGCAGATATTATCTTCAAAATCCCCTCAAAAAATGTGAGTAATCTTATAAAAACATGATTATAAAGTATTGGAATTATGTTACGGGCCCGGCGGGATTCGAACCCGCGACCCCCCGGTCTCTCCTTTGGGTGTCTAAATTAAGAGCCGGGTGCTCTACCTTACTAAGCTACGGGCCCTATCGTATTTATGACATTTAATATCTATATTATAAATTTGATGTTGCCTTTTGGAGTAATTGTCTCGGGTTTTTTAATTTTTCCTCTTCACCGCTAGTCTTATAATATATCGTTATACTATCAATAGGCATGCTAGATATTACTTGATGAGGCCTTTTAGTTCCAAAAGCCCGGATCCAGTCAACTGTTCGCTCATTTATATCTTGCGATTTTATCATTTTTTCTATTACTAATATGTAAGGATAATTTTTGAAACGAAAGATGATTTTGGCATTTCTTTTTTCAGCCCATTCTCTAATTCTTAATATGTCATTATGTGTAAACATGGTCGTATAATATGCTGTTCAAATAGATTAAAATTTCTTCTCTATATTACTATGCAAATTTTAATGCCAAATAAATATATTCGTCTTCGCTGAAAGTTTCCGATTCCTCTCCAAATATTCTTATTTGAAGACCACCAGCTGAAGCACATACGGTTTTTTCCTTAGTGTCAGTCATTTTTATCTTGTAAACTATTGCACGTAGTACTAAATCCCAAGGCTCAAGATCTGGTTTTTGCTTAAATACTACTAATTTAACAGTATCAATTTTTTCTGCACTGATTCCTAGATCTTCGAATATCATGGTAGGAATTTCTATAGAAATTTTTTTGTTGTTCTTTGAAAGCAGTAACGTATAAATATTTTCGAACGGGTGTTTTTCAGTTTTTTCAACTTTATAACTTACTTCTTCTTTCATATTTTGAATACCTTATCAGTGTTTATTCTTTCTCACTATATCAGTTTTTGCTTATTAATTTTCCGTGACATTATTCCTTTAATATTTTGATTAGTAAAGTCGTTGCCAAGGTAACGATAGGGAAAAATATAAAAGAAAAGATGTTTTTGCATGAGTAAGTTAGGGTGGTAATAGAGAGGTGTAAAGATTTGAGTATAATAGATATACCATCTAGACGATTTACCGCGGAGTTTTCGGCAATGGTTGACAAACTTGTAGCTGTGAGAACAAAAAGTGGGAAGGAATACAGTGGAAGATTAGTGGGATATGAGTCTTCAAATTACAGCATTGTACTTGCGGATGCAAAAGATATGGCAGGAAACGAATATCATAGGATTATAATATATGGAAGCACTATTTCAGAAATATTCCTAATAGAAGAACCACTAGATCTTGGTGAATTAGCTAGAAGATTAGAAGAAAGATTTCCCAGAATGGTTAAATACTATCCTGATTCTAGAGTTATACTGGTAATGGATAAAATAAGGGTTACCGAGAAAGGTGTTGAAGGATCTGGTCCAATGGCTGAAAGGGTAAAAGACATCTTCAATGATTTTATTGAAAAAGCAAAAGCTAAAAAAATAGAATAAATATGATCAACAGTTTCAATATAAAAATTTTTATTTTTATGTTTTACATTTAAAGTTTATTTAGTTATTTGACGCGTAAACAACTGTAGTTGTATTAGTAAGACAATTTTTAGCCTCAAAATCCTAACTGCTCACTCCTTATACTCAAAAAATTTGTTTATTGTTTTCAAACATATTGGCAGGGGAATCATCTAATATTCTTCAATAGCGTTTTTATTAGACTGGCGGCATCATAAGTGGTGAAACATGCATTGAGATGAATTTAATGAAGCAATGAATATATAAATGACAAGACTCCATAAGAGGCAGGAGACGAATAGAGTAAGCATAACTTTGCAATAGGAGCGTTTGATAAAATGTTTGAGATTTTAGAGAAAGATCTTGCCGGTAGGATTGGAATATTAGAAACTAGACATGGCAAAATCGAGACTCCGGCGATCGCTCCTGTAGTAAATCCTTCAAAAAATATAATAATACCAGCTAAAATCGTAGATCTAAATTTCCCTCTGCTTATGACTAACGCCTACATATTGAAAAAGCAATACGGCGAGCTTGCCGAAGAATTAAGTGTTCACAGGATTCTTGGAGTAGAGAAGCCTGTTATGACAGATTCGGGGGCTTACCAATTAATGACCTACGGAAAAATTGATGTAACGCCTGAGGAGATTCTAAGATTTGAAGAAGCTATAGGTTCTGATATTGGCGTAATCCTTGATTTACCCACACCTCCAGGTCTTTCGCAAGAGGAGGCTAAGGAAAGAGTTGAAGAAACTTTACGCCGCGCGAAGAAGGCCTTGGAGATACGAAAGGGAGAAATGCTCTTGGTAGGACCAGTACAAGGAAGCATATACCTGGACTTGGTAGAATACTCTGCACGTGAAATGTCAGACATGAATTTCGATATTTTCGCTATTGGAGGATTCACACAACTAATGGAGCGATATAATTTTGTGGCAATTGTAGATGCGGTAGTAAGAGCTAAGACATGGCTGCCTCCAGATAAACCTGTACACTTGTTTGGAGGCGGGAATCCCGTTATGTTGTCCTTAGCTGTAGCTCTAGGGATAGATCTTTTCGACTCAGCAGCATATGCTATTTATGCTAAAGATTTACGGTATATGACCGGTTACGGTGTTCTGCGCTTTGAAAGGTTAAAAGAATTACCGTGTAATTGTCCTATATGCTCAAAATATAAGATTGAAGATTTGAAAGAGCTACCGAGAGAGGAATTAGAGCAGAAGATAGCTCTTCACAATCTTTATGTTATTTCTAAAGAAATTAAAACAATAAAACAAGCAATACACGAAGGTTGGCTTTGGGAGTTAATAGAAAGAAAGGCAGCAGGTCAACCGGCTATTATGGATGCACTGTGTAGACTAAGAAAATATGTAAAATTCCTCGAAAAACATCATCCGGTTACCAGACAACCCGTGCGTGGCTTAACTTTTTCTCTACCTACGTCTATTTGGCGACCTGAAATATATAGGCATGTCAGACGACTTGATAGTAGATATGTTCCTCCAACTTGTAATACCTTGTTAATATTGCCAGAAACCCCCGAAAAACCATATACTCGTTACGGGCCAATCTCAATAATTTACAAACTAATTAAAAACAAAGGAATTTCCTGCCACATAATCGTATACTCACCAATTTTTGGGATAGTTCCAATAGAACTCTCAGAAATTTTTCCTCTGTCTCAATATAAGGTGAGTAGACTTATTACCAGAAGTATAAGTAAAATCCTCAAGTACGCCTTAAGTAGTTATCTAATCAAGCACTCAAATAACTACACAAAAATAATATTTATAATAGATGACGAGCTCATCAACGTTAAAAAATCATTCATTAAAAAATTAAAAAGTAAATGTCCAAGCATTAAAACAATATATTATAGTGTAAGCAGAATCAAAGATGAAAAATCTGCATCGCAATTTTTACATAAAATTTTAAATATAGATTAACTTACTTTCTTCTTTCCGCATCTCCTCTAGCTTCTTTTGTATCTCGTTTAAATACCTCTCTACTTCTTTAGCCTGCTCAATTAAATCAAGATAATCGATTTTCCTATCGTAAATGTAGCTGAAAATTTTCACTGCTTCTGAAGCGGCTTCTGGGTCTGGGCGGTCAATTTTTGCATATGGTAATATAGTTAAAGTTGGAACTTTCAAAGCTTCAAAGTAGATCAGTAATAAAGCCAAGGGACCTACTACATAAAGTCCTTTTTCCAGTTTTGTTAATCTCTTATTTTTAACTATTTTATCGTTAAGATTTTGGTGTAGAGAGCGAGTACAAATATAACGAATTTTTTCATCGTTTTCCTTTTTAAGCCTTGAATCTAAACCTCCAATCAAAAAAGCCTCTTTTATTGCTTCTTCATTAACTAGATCGATCACATATTTTAAAACAGAATAGGCTTCCTCGGATGAAACTGGCATATTACATTTCAGAAATAAAAAGTTTTCAGCTAAATATAACTCGTAAGGTGTTACAATAAAATCTTCTTTTCTAGCAGCAAACAGGGGTATATTATCTGTTACTATTATCCCTATCCGTCTGGCTTTCAACTTATCACATAGAAAGTTTACAGTAATCCAACCCACTGAACCAATACCGTGGAAACCAGCCACTAAAACCTTATTTTTTATATCACGTTTATTTACATCTAGAAATAATTTATTCATTAATTCCACCTTTTCTGAGTATTTCCTCTAAACCCCTTTTTATAGCTTCTTCCGTTCTTTTCGGGTCTGGTTTTAAATTTACTAGATGCGATATTAAAATTTTGATCATATCTTCAATACTCAATTTATGAGTTAACCATAGATAAGCTATGTAAGCCTCTGCTAAATCCTCTGGCATTAAAAAAGGCTTTCTTACACCCAACCTATTATGAGTATTAAGCCAGGCGGATCTTAAGACATGATTTTTCACTTTTACTCCTTGAGGTTTCTTATAAAAAATTGTAAGAGCAGCCGACACAACAAAATTCACAATAGAATCTCCAAATTTTGCAAGATTTTTATCAAGTTTTTGATAAATTTTCTTGTTATCTCTTTCTTTCATTTAATGCAGCAATAAATTTTTTCTTAATATCATCATAAATTTTTACTATTTTTTCGGAAATTTCGATAAGAACTTCTTCGGGGTTTTTGTTACTATCTGTTTCGACATAAACCCTCGGGATTCTGATCAAAGGGTGTTCTATCCTGTAAGACGCAAATTTTACGTTGGGATGTTTATTAAGCATATTAACTAGAAGGTTACAAAAAGTATGATCTTCTGAAGGTAACTCAAACTCAAGTAAATTTTTTTCTTTCCTAATCACGTGTATTTCCATGAGTTTTTACCATCTCCTTAATTTTTTCAAGAGCTTTTTCATAAGCTACAGATAATGTTATTTTTGAAGTTCTACTATCGATGGATAAAATATCCATATTGATTAATTTTTCGGTGGTCTGATTAATATCATTCCAGTTAAAGGTAGACAATACTACAGCCAGTAGCCGCCTAGCCATGGGAGCATATTTAGCATTTTCTAATAATTCTCTGTATTTTTTCGAAATTTTCTCAGTAATTTTAATTACATTTTCAAAATTCATTGTGGTTACTATATATCCGCTTTCTATACGAGCTGGATATCCCAGAAGTGTCAACACATCAATAATGGAGTTGATTGGTATACTAGTTTTTAACTTTGCATCATGGAGAATTCTAGGTATAGAATGTTTATAAAATCCTGTTTTCGTGCCATGAGTTGATAATTTCCAGTTTTTATATTCGTTTTTTATCATTGCCATAAGTAGCGAAAGATCTTGCTTACTAGCTCTCAATGTAATTTTAACTTTTTTCCCTTTAACACTAATGTTTATGTTTTTCCCTCGCATTTTACTTTGGATATAGCTTACAAAGTTAACTGCCTCGCTTGAATTCTTAAAAGAGAAGAAAACATGTCTAGTAGTCATGTAATCTCCTAAGTTAAAATATAATGGCTCATTGAAATTTTTCGTTTTATTGTTCGCCTACACTTTGTACAAAATAAACTTAACCCCTTTCTTTTTAGAGGAGTCATGCAGTAAGGACAATTCGAGTATACTACGCCAAAATCTCTTCCCTTTAACGATAAAATATAAGGAGGATTATTACCAACCAAAATTTTTGCTCTTACAATATCTCCATAGCCAAGTACATCGTAAAGAGTTTTTATGTAGCTTGTGCTTACATTCATTACGTGTAATGTTGCTGAAAGTGCGGGGAAAAAATATTTGTTATGTTTTTCTACGAAGAAAACATCTAAACTTGCTACATTATCTTTTAGCTTGAACACCTGCGCATACACGATATCATTTTTCCTAGGTAGTACGGGAATTTTAAAAGGAGATATCTCTGCAATTCTTTCCTCGAAATCGAATTTTGCAAGCCCAACTACCTTAGAAATTATTCTGCCATCTATTATGTAAGTGTTTCTGCTTCCCATAAACTCCTCTATTACAGCGATTTCCTCTCCTGGCGTTACGATTTTTTTCTTAATCATGTGCTAACCCTCACAACAAATACTCTTACTGGATGCCATTTTTCCCTATGTTTAGGATATATCGGCGGTATTTCTATGATATCATAAAATAAAAGCTTAGTGTCCAAATTAAGATTTTTTAAAAAATCGATCACATATTCTCTAGTTTCCAGCTTATGTATAGAGTAAACGGTTTTACCCAATCTAATGGCGTTTTCTAAAAAATAAATGTCAAAACCAGGTTTGTATACTCCAAAAGGAGGGTTTTGTAGAATTGTATCAGCTTTTTTTCTGAAAGATATAAACCCTACGTCCGAACAAACTATGTCAATATTTGATAATTCAAATTTATCGACGCAATCCTTGAACAGTTTTAGTATATCGAAATCTATGTCTATACCGATGACATATTCAGCGTCTAATAAACTAGCACCGATTGCTAATCTTCCACTCCCAGCACCCAAATCCAGTACAATTTTGTTTCGTACGTCATCATACGTAATGTGAGCTATCCACAACATTCTCGCAGCTAGCGCGGCAGAAATAGGATATTGCTCGAGTTTTATCTTTGGATATTTCAAAAAGGGGATTTTGCTCAACAGAATTTCTAGATGTTTTTTAGTAAGCTTCAAACTTTAAACCTCAAAATAGCGGCGATTCCTCCAAAAGATCTGAATAATTCCTTTCCTTCACTTGTTTCAGTAGAGATTAACTCCACCCGGGTTCCAGTAGATTCAGCTAGTTCTATTAAATCTTCAATTAACAGCTTTGTTTGTTCTATAATTAAGGAAGCTCCGCATTTTGGGCACGTTGGGTTTTTAGGTATCTCCTTAAAAGTTTTTTCCTCCTTGTAACCGCAATTTTCACATTTTAGAGTAACTCTATAGGCTTCAAGTTTTTCAGATAAAAGCAAGATATCAACGGCTCCCATAAGTAAATATTTTCTTACTTCTTCTTCGCCATATATTGCGAGGCCTGTGTCTCTTGCTATATGGTATAGAAACTTGTTAACCAGCTGTCTTTCTCTTATGTACTCTACGTCTTCCAATAGATCGGCTGCGCGATTAGCCAGTTCATATATGCCGGCTTCGCCGCTGTACCCTATGTCAAATACTCCCAAAATTTTCTCCTTAAGTTTATAATGCAAATAGTCCCCATCTACGAACTCATCCTTTGCAGGGCCTGGGCCTCCTACAATTATACCTTTAAGATCTTCTATAGGAAGAAAAATCCTATTTGCATGTTCACCGATTCTTTTGTAAAACTCGTGCACAAGTTGATTATGTATACGTTCAAAACGTCTAGCGGATTGACCACCCGCTCTATGCTTACCAGGTATTCCGGACGTAATTTCTTCAACAACGTCCAAGAACTTTCCCCGTAAAACACCAAAGGCAGCCTCTCCTCTATCTAAAGCTATCAGGCCATAAGTTTCCTTTACGGCGATCATATCTTCTAAAATATCAGTATGAAATCTTGAATCACATCTATAAAGCCATGTTCTCAAAGTTTGTGGAGGTTCTAGAACATGAATTTCCATTTTTTCATCGCCTGGAGCACTGCCAGCCACATATCCTGCAAAGATGATCAAGCCATTTGGCGGAGTGGCACGAAATAATTTAAGTCTTTGCATAATAGAAGTAAGGGCTTCCAGAACATGGTGTCTTGTAGTTCTATCTTTTATATTCGTAGCTGTGGAATACTCATCTCTTAATACGCTCATAACCTCTCCGATTGGTCTACCGGCTGGAATATACAATGATATAAGCTCTGTACCCCTACCCCGCTTAGATTTTAGCTCTCTTATCAGCATTTCAATTCTGAATCGATCTATTTTTCTGCTTTTCATTTTAACACCAAATCTTTAATCTCTGTTAGATTTACGATTATTTTAAAGCTTGGCTTTCATTAGCCTTTGTTATTTATAAGAGTCTCTTTTATAAATTATTAGCAGAGGGCGAGTAATATGAGAGTCGTAATAAAGATTGGAGGACATCTGATTTCAGATAAAAACAACATATTGAATGCCAGTTATATTCATGAACTGCTCAGAGTTTTTAATAAAATTAAAGAAGAACATGAAACGATCGTGATCACAGGAGGCGGCTTTATTTCTCGAGTGTACATAGACGTTCTCAGGGAGAATTTAAAGAATGAATGCTATGGTGATATCTTAGGAATCAAAGCTTCAAGATTAAATGCTTTACTTTTAGCGTTACTGATGAATCATGCATCCATTAAAAAAATCCCGGAGACTGTAGAAGAATTACTAGCGTTACTAAGTTTTCATAAGGTAATATTCATGGGCGGGTTGCAGCCGGGTCAGTCAACTACAACGACTGCAGCAATTGTAGCCGAAGCTGTAAATGCTGATTTGTTGATAATAGCTACAAACGTTGATGGAATATACACAGAAGATCCCAATTTGAATAGCCAAGCAAAAAAACTGGATAAAGTAAGCATAGGCGAACTAAAGCAAATATTTCGCGATCGTCCAGTAAAAGCGGGGACTTATAAGCTAATTGATTACCTTACAATTAACATTTTAGAAAGATCAAAAATGCCAACAATAATTCTCAACGGCAATCCCCCTACAAATATCCTTAAAGCTATCAAAGGAGAAAAAATCGGAACAAAAATAACCAATTAAAGTAAAGAAGGATTTAAATTAAGGTTTATTCCACGTAGATGTTGGTGCGGGGGTGCCCGAGCTAGGTCAAAGGGGGCGGACTCAGGATCTATTAGATGGGAACTCCGCTGGGGAAGCCCTGCCCGGGTTCGAATCCCGGCCCCCGCACTTTAATAATACTTCAAAATTGGGATAGCTTTATGAGCGTTAGCGAAATCGGCGAATTCTCCTTGATAAGGCAATTGCTTAAAATCTTAGAGAATGATCCGAGAGAAATACTGGGTTATGACGACGTTTCAGCTACTAATATTGATGGAAAGCTACTAATAACAAAAACCGACATGTTCGTAGAATCCACTGATAGATTGCCGGGAATGCCTTTTTCAAGTATGGGTTGGAAAGCAGTCGTCATGAATATCAGCGATTTTGCAGCTAAAGGCGTAAAACCTTTAGGAGGCGTTATAGCCCTAGGTTTACCCAAAAACACGAGTATTAAGGCGGTAAAGGAGTTGTATGAGGGTGTGTCTAAAGCATGTAAAAGGTATAACATATATGTTTGGGGTGGAGATGTAAGCGAGGCAAAAGAAATAATCATAGCGCCCATGCTTGTAGGTTTTTCAAAGAAAGTTCTAAGTCGAAGCGGCGCAAAGCCAGGGAATTTATTGATCGCGACCGGATTTTTTGGCTATACATCTTTAGCTTATAAAGTCCTACTTGAGAATTTTACTATAAAAAATGACGCGCTCTTAGACAAAATCTTTCGCTCGGTTTTTTACCCAGAGGTCTCATTAAAATTCGGGGTAGAACTATTGGGAAAAAAGCTGGCATATTCAGGTATCGACTCTAGCGACGGTCTCGCATGGACCCTACACGAAATGGCAAACTCAAGCAACGTGAAAATTATAGTGGAAAATATGCCTATTGCTGAAGATGCTAAAACTCAGCTGTTAACATGGGGATTGAACCCCCTTAAGACAGTATTATATGAGGGTGGAGAGGAATATATTTCAGTATATGCTGTTGATCATGAAAAAATCGATGATGTCTTTAAATTAGCGAAAGCCTGCAATGTGAATGTTCAGATTATAGGTTATGTGGAGAAGGGTAAAGGAGTTTATATGAAAGTAAAAAACGAAATATTTCCCATAAAACCACTTGGCTGGAACCATTTTAGAAAATCGTAGGGTAACGTATGAAAGTTGTAATATTAGATGGATACGTTGATGAACCGGCAGGTTTGGGCGTCCCCCCTTATTTGGATGTCTATCCAAGGTATGTTGCCGGAGCTATATGGTGTTTAAAACCTCAAGCGGACATCTTATACTTTACAGTTGACGAAGTTAGAAGAAACGTGGATGTTTTTCTAAAGAATGCTGGTAAAGCAGATATGGTTGTTTTCATAGCCGGAGTCGTGGTTCCAGGCAAGTATTTAGGCGGTGAACCTATAAGAAAAGAAGAACTTCTGCTTTGGAGTAAGCTTTTAGAAAAACCGGTAAAGATACTAGGTGGACCTGTAGCTCGCTTTGGTATGGGAGAAGAAGGTGGACGCATAGCAATATCCCCTCATGTTTTCAAAGACTATTTTGATGTAGTAGTTGAGGGAGATTTAGAAATCGTAATCTATGAGCTTGTGAAAGAGAAAATGCGAATAGAGCATGTCAATCCGCGAGCTAGAAGGTCAAATTATCTGGAAATAGCAAAATTTGCTGAGAAAGGTGCCAGAATAGTAACCCAGCATCCCAACTACAACTATAACCTGACGGTTGAAATAGAAACTTTTAGGGGGTGCCCTAGACATATTGTAGGAGGTTGTAGTTTTTGCATAGAACCACAATATGGTAAAGTTATGTTTCGTTCAATTAACGAAATAATTCGTGAAATAGAAATCTTATATAAGTATGGAGTTAGGCACTTTAGACTTGGAAGACAGCCCGACTTTTTTATTTACATGGCTAAAGATGCAAATGAAACCGAATTTCCTAAGCCAAATCCACAAGCTATTAAAACATTACTTAAGGGCATTAGAGCAGTAGCGCCAAAAATAGAGACTTTACATATTGATAACGTAAATCCTGGAACAGTATATCATCATAAGAAAGAAGCCATTGAAATAACCAAGACATTGATAAAATACCACACGCCTGGAGATGTGGCTGCTATGGGTATTGAAAGTGCAGATCCAAAAGTTATTAAATTAAACAGACTCAAAGTTATGCCTGAAGAAGCTTTTGAAGCAATAAAATTGATAAACGAATATGGAGCCAAAAGAGGATGGAATGGGCTTCCAGAACTCCTTCCAGGTTTAAACTTTGTCGCTGGGCTTATAGGAGAAACCCTTGAAACTTATGAATCAAATTTTGAATTTTTGAAAAAAATTCTATCTTCAGGCTTAATGGTTAGGCGGATAAATCTTAGACAAGTTTTGCCTTTGCCTAATACTAGAATGTGGTTAGTAGGAGATAAGATAATTAGAAACAACAAAAAATACTTTAAAAAATTCAAAGAGAAAGTTAGAAAGCTGATTGACCTACCAATGCTAAAAAGAGTCGTTCCAGCAGGCACAATTTTACGCAACTTATACACTGAAACATATGAAGGAAAGAACACTCTTGCGCGACAATGTGGATCCTATCCCTTACTTGTTTATATACCAGATATTTTACCCTTAAAAAAGAAATTGGATGTCATAGTTGTTGATCATGGTTACAGATCTGTAACCGCTATACCCTACCCGCTTAATGTAAATACAGCTTCACGACGCCTATTGTTGCA
>Ga0164311_10000779_pt1 | contig 14684 bp, 27 predicted proteins | sample GuaBasSedimGuay2_FD_121796 | JGI IMG/M metagenome (GOLD analysis project Ga0164311, IMG submission 121796) | Subseafloor sediment microbial communities from Guaymas Basin, Gulf of California, Mexico - Guay2, Core 4569-9, 9-12 cm | ecosystem: Environmental > Aquatic > Marine > Hydrothermal vents...
CGAGAGCTCAGAGGCAAACGTTCTTCTCGAGAAGGCTAGAGCGGAAAAATTCATACCATTGTTCCACTGGCAATCGAGAAATCACATTGACATGGGACTGAGGGTGAAGGCGAACTCGCTAACAGATGGCTATCTCCTCGACAACCGGAAATGGCGTAGCCGTGCACCAAATGTAGTGCCTAAATGCGTGCCGAGCCTACTAGACATAGCAAGAAACCCTAAGCAACACGAGGGAAAACCCCTTTGTCAAACTGGCTTTATCGGGTAAGATACATCCATAAATCCGTCCTACAAAAACGTAGAAAAAACAATATTTTTGTAGGACAGATTTGCATGACCATCCTACAAAAATATCCTTTTTCTGCACTTTTGTAGGACAGATTTATAAACGAGTCTTACGAGAACTGGATGGGAGGTTATATGAAGATTATAATAAAAAAGAGTGAGGCTACACGAAAAGCCTTGAAGCATTTCGACTTCCTCCTCAGAGATCTCTTTTATGAAGTGGCTGATGAAAACGATGAAAAGATAGTCTATAATGGAGTATTCAGTGTAGAGATCACGGCTGAAATGTTAGGTATGCGATTTCGCGCCTTCAAGAAGTTCTGTGATTTGATTAAAGTAGAGGGGGGAAAGGCAAAGAGGAGAGGAAGCATCGTAACCATCGAGCCCTACCGGAAGAGAGTTATCAGGATAAAACTGTCCGAGGATGAATATGAAGCACTGAAAAAGTGCTCCGCATTACGAGGAAAGACTGTTAGGGAGTTTTTCCGTGGAGCCTTGTTAAGTTCCTTGCTTACTCGGAGGGAAGCATAATGCCTTATCTGGTCAGGGTGCCGAAGGATCCTCGCATCGAAGAGTCATTTAGATATCATCTGAAGAAGATAGGCGAGAATGATGAGTACTCGATCTATCAAGGCATCGTTGAGGCTGTTATACCGTTGAAGATGAGCTGGCCTGAGGCTCTTGAAGTCTTTAGGGAGATAAAGGTTGAGGGAGGCTACAAGAGGCTTCCGCGGACATGGCTTGAGGATGGTAGGGAGGTTCCGGCGGACAAGCCTACGCTCCTGATCTCTCCAAAGCGAAGCAGGATTCTAACGATAAGACTTTCAGATGAGGAGTATGAGTTGCTGAGGGAGGACGCTTACAGCGTGGGGTGGTCTGTCAGCAGCTGGGCTAGACATCTCGTGATGAACCTCGTCTGGGAGTATCTGCAACGTGAGAAGTTTAAGGAGGCAATGCGGAATCTAGGCTGAGGAAAACGAGGATAACCTCCTTTAGAGTTCTGGAGGTACATGTTTTGGTTAGTGGAGGGTATGAATATTTCGAGTCTGAAGTTGCTCGGCTCTTAGGTCGGTTCGGGAATACACCCGTAGACTGGCTTGTCTGACCGATGAGAGGAGGATGGGAGGGATGAAAAGAAGAAGGATCAAGGCGAGAGAGATGAAAATTCTCGCGTTGGTTGAGTCTGCCGCCAGCGTGAAGGTTAATAGTCTTCGCCTTGAGAGAGGCATACTAAAGGTCTCGGTGAAGAATAGAGATGCGGTTTTAGAGGTTTCAAGCCTTATAGAGCGAGTCTGCAAAGTGAAGCTGGAAGTTTTATAGGCTCCTTAGAGTAGGGCTATTCGGAGATATCGATCTAAACAATTTTAAAGGCTTCTAAGATTATTGTTTTTGAGGTTGCCTAGTATGGGTGAGGCTGAGTTTATCGAGAAGGTTAAGCGTGAGCATGTTGGTAAGTGGATAGGGATTAAGAAGGGTGAGGTTGTCGCCGTCTCGAACACCCACGAAGAGATCTACAAGATACTTAAAGAGAAGGATCTAGACAAGGTTTATGTCTTCTACTCTCCGACTGAGGAGGAGAAGAGATACGGCTTCCTCTTCTAAAAAGTTTAGGATAGAGATGGGTAAGCTTCTGGTTAAGGTTAGGCTTGAAGGCAGAAGGTTCAGTGTTTTTGAGGATGCTTTAATAGATACCGGAGCCTCCTTCACGGTTATCCCACCGGCTATGGCCGACTTCTTGGAGCTCGAGGTGAACAGGGATCTTCCAAAAGCTATGTTGGTAACCGCCTCAGGCCTCATAGAAGCCCCTGTAAAGACCATAGAAAAATTAGAGGTCGCCGGGATAGAGATCGAGAAGGTTCCGGCAGTCATCCACAAGATACCTGACCCAGCTCCGATCAAGGTTTTGCTAGGAATGAACCTAATAGAGAAAATAAAGCTCATAATCGACGGAAAACAGGAAAGCTTCAGAATAGAAGATCCTCAATAATCGTCATTAAATCCTTCTAACCCCCCATGTAGGGTAGTGTCTAGCGGCTCAGCCGTTTAACGGCTGAGCCGCCCGCCTAGAAGCATCAACTCTGCTTTCAGCCCCACCTGGGGCCAGCCTCCATTTTTGTTTGAGCTGGGGGAGGCAACTGAGGCGTCTAAGCCCTGGCCTCAGCCCAGCCTAGACGCTAACCCTTCTACGCGGCTCCATCAGGCTGTTATCGTAGGCTGGGTCCCCCCAGAGGCAAAAAAGTTTTGGAGGAGGTGAATATGGCAAGGGAGAGATTCTATTTTGACAATACGTGTGTTTCAAGGCGGGTTCCCGGTTTCCCGCCTGAGGAATATGTAATTCAAGGCTTGATGAAGCCTGAACCTCCGAGGAGGCCTAGCGAGAAGAGAGGAAACCAGCTGAAGAGAAGCAGAAGGATGAGGAATGGCGGAGCAAAGATGCATACTCCACTCTGCGAGTTCTGTGATTATCGGGACTTGGTTTATGGCTTCTGCCTCTTGAAGAGACTTGGACATACCTGCCCATACCTAAATGGGAACAGCGGTATCGTCTTGGTCAACATGAAGAACGGGGAGAAACGGAAGGCGGTAGCTGCTCAGCCTCTTCATTAAACCCTCCTTTTCCTCTGACAACCTCAACGTTAAGGGGGGGTCTTTTTGAGGCTTGAATTAGTAGTGGAGAGACTCAACTTGGCCTATGAGATGCGGTTGGAGGGGCTTGAGCCTATAACGCCTCATCTTATAGGTCCGCCGGGGATTGGAAAAAGCACCGTGGTGAGGGAGTGGGGTGAGAGAAAGGCTAAGCAGTTAGGCAGAGAGTTCACCGACTTCGACACTCTCACGCCCCAAGATGTCGAGGAGATCCTTGAAAAACCGGAGGAGCATTACATTTTTGCTGATAAACGCCTGACCGGTCTCGATCCGGTTGATCTTTCAGGCATCCCAAGGCCTGTGAACGGCGCTAAATATGTCATGTTCCTCCCGCTTGCGCTCGCAAAGCTCCTTAATGCTTGTGCTGGGGTCCTATTCCTTGACGAGTTCTTGAACGAAAGCCGTCCGAACATGCTGGCCCAAGCCTATCGTATTGTCCGCGACTACAAAATCGGCGATATAGCGCTGAACAGGTACACAATAGTCATCGCGGCGTCAAACGCAGCCGAGCACAGTAGCCTTTCAACATCTATTCCAAAACCGCTCAGAGACCGCTTTGACTTCATCGAGGTTGAAGCTTCAAGCCTTGAGGGCTGGGCGGACTGGATGGACAGAACCTACGGGTATGAGAGGTGGGACAGAAGTGTTCTAGCGTATCTGCATTGGAGGCCCGGCGATTTCTTAGCGAATATCGCTGATACTGTAGAGGATGATGGATGGGAGCCGCCGGCAACCCCGCGGGGGTGGTCGTATGTGGCCCTTGCCTTTGCAAAGACGAAGAATGAGGAGCTACGCACCAGTATTGCTAAAGGCAAGCTTGGCCGTGTCGGCGAATCTTTGATGGCGTTCCTAAGCAACAGAGTTCCGTCGTTTGAGGAGCTCGTCAAGCGTCCGCAGGTCATAAAGGGCTTCAATATTGAGCAGAAATACCTGGCCGCCATGACCGTTGCCGAGGCTATCAACAAAACGACGAGGAACATCAGCAAGTCTAGACGCTTTCTATTATACGTCGCTGAGGTTGATGACCGCGAGTTCATCTCAGCGTTCTTCGCCTTCCTGAAGAAGCAGAGGCGTAGAGAAGTTTTCGTGGCTGTGAAAGACAACCCTGTGATTCTTAAGGCGTTAGAGCTGACAGGTAGGGCGCTCCTCTAAACCTTCTACATATTCAGGCCGTTTCGGAGGTGATCAAATTGTACACTAAGGAAGAGGCGAAGAAGGTTATAGAGTTCGCTCTCAGCATGGGAGGCAAAACTGCTACGGTTATTATCGATGACTCTCTCTGGCCCTTCAAGACCGAGATGACGCTTACGAAGTGTGATCCTTGGTGGGATAGCGGGGGAAATCTAAGGACAAACCCAAGATACAATATTGACTGGGACACCCGTGACACAACAACCGGCACAATCCTCGCGATGGGAAGCTTTGACTTTAATGATCTTGAGGATGGCGCAGAGAAACTTGCAAGACAAATCAACGAGTCGAAAGCCTACCTCTTCATGGGGGGAGTAGCTGTTTCCTCTCCATGTTCTACTGAGAGGTGAAGGGGTATGGACGTAAGCAAGATTAGGGAGGATCTCCGTGATATTCGAATATTCTGCGGGCGTTACTTTCCGTTCGTGGTTATACCGTTATCTTACATGCGCATAATTGCTACGCCAATCGTGCCAACCGCTGGGGTATCTCCTGGAGGAACTCTAGCGGTAAACATAGAATGGTGGAACAAGCTCAAAATCGAGAACAAGAGGTTCGTCGCGATCCATGAATGCCTCCACGCTGTTCTATGCCATCCTTTGAGAAGCAGAGGCTTCAACCCCGCCGCCTTCAACCTAGCCGCGGATGGGAAGGTGAACCGCGGAATTGTGAATGCACATATTTCAGGGGTTGACTATGATTACAATCACATGATAACGCTGAAGAGCTTGGCGACTATTACTGGGCTTCGAGTTGAAGATCTAGAGAAGATGAGCACAGAAGAGATAGCGAGAATACTTGAGAAGCTTGGGGGAGGCGGAGAGGGCGGCGAGGAGGGCTTGAAGAGGCCTGACGGCGGAATCGGCGACGATCTCCTTCGGAGAGAAGTTGAGGGGGAGGTCGTTCAGGAAGGTCACAGGTCGATAACAACGGCGAAGAGTCAAGAAGAGCTTCGAAAGGCATGGAGAAGGCTGTGCGAGAAGGCAAAGGCATTCGCCAAGCAGGCTGGCACGTTACCAGCTGGGCTTGAAAGGATAGTTGATGAGGTCTTAGAGGTCAAGCCGCCTTGGCAGGTAACCGTTAGATTTGGATTGAGGAACAACTCAAAGTTCGACGCCAGCTTCGCGTATCCGAACAGGAGAAGCGATGATCTGCCAGGACCAATAAACTACCGATACACAGTGTGGTGTCTTGTCGACACCTCAGGAAGTATCGGAGAGGACGAACTTCGATATTTCTTGGGCATCGTTAAACATGAGGCTCGGAGGGCCAGCCTAAGGGCAATCGCTTGGGACGCTGAAGCCTATGAGGTATTGAAAGCTGAGAATCCACAGCAAGTCGCGAGGAGAGTTGCGCCGATGATGAGGGGTGGCGGCGGAACAGTGATCCTGCCGGTTCTCAAGAAGGTTCACAGGTTCATGAACCATGGAGATGCTGTTATCGTGCTGACGGACGGAGAGATTTCCGACGCTGAGAAGTCGGAGACGCTGGAGTGGTTCAGAAGAGTCTCAGCGAAGGCGGGGTTCGCGATGATAGGTTATGCTTGCAGACCTGTGGTTGCGCCGGGGTTCGCAACGTGCCACCTCAACTTTTCTGGAAGGTGAGTGCCGTGCCTAAGAGGTTGGAGGGGTTAGAAGAGCTGGAGGATGAGATTCTGCAGAGGGCTGAGGCTAAGATAGAGGCCAGAAAGAGGCGAGAGGGCCTTATAGGAAGGCTTTGTCGAGGTGGAGTTGAAGAGGTGGATGAGATTGCGGCTGAATCTTGAGAAGTTACGTGAAGATTTGGGTTCATATCTCTTTGATGGTTGCGGTGTTCCGGAAACGCGGAAGACTATTGTATTGATCTCCCATGAGCATGTAGATGAGATCCCGCATCCAGGGGAGCTTTTACGTCGGCATCCGGAGGTCAGAGATATCTTTATGCCGAGTGAGGTCTATCTTAAGCTTATGTGGGGTTTTTATAGGGGGATAATATACGCTTTTCAGGAGAACTTCAGGCAGAATTTCCATGTTTTTCAATCTGAACATATATGGGATAGGCTTTGGCGTGTTAATGAGGAGCTGATGGCCTTCAGAGTTGAGCATGAGGCTACCGAGAGGATCTTCAGTAGCAAATCGACGTTAGGCTATGCTGTTAAGGGGGTTTTCTGCTACTTCCCGGAGTGCACCGGAGATTTTCTATTGAAGAGGGGTGAGAGGATTGTCAGAGCTGTGGAGCCAACATACGTTATCGTCCCACCGCCCAGCCTGGTGCATAAGCTAAGTGAAGACCACCTAACTGCTTTTATTGAGAGGATACGTAGCCTTGACCAGATAACGGTTCTAACCGCTGTGAACTCCGTGATGGATGGTGACATAGTTTTAACAGATGATCTTGGGCTCAAGCCAAAAGGGGTTCCCGTACTACCCAAAATTGTAAGCAGCGTCTTCGATGTCTTGGGAGGGGAGGAGCCTCTTTATTAATAGGCCTCCCACATCCTCCTCGACAGCGAAGCCTTTGGGGCTTATAGACGCTATCCTGCGGTCCTCTAGAACCATGAGGATTTCATTCCCCCCTTCGTACAGCCTCTTAACTAATAATGCAGGGTCACGTTCATTAACTTCCCGCCGCTGCCAGACAGCTCCCCTCTTAGCTAGAAAGACCTTTACGGGGTTAAGTGCTAGAAGCCCTTCAAGGAGAGGAGGGTGAACCGCTCCCCACACGAGCATCATGTTGGCGTTCCGCAAGTTATCTAATAAACGGAGCGCCTCATCCATGAAGAGGACGCGATACCCTCTCCAGCCATCCTTGGTTTCGATAAAACCGAAGAAGACATCGTCCTGCCTCTCAATGAGCGAGACCCATAGTTTAACGGCATCATTAAGCGCGAGCTCCTGGGCGCCACGCAGCTTGCCGAACCCCTCCTTAACATAACGCTGAAATCTTCTAAGCAGATCCGGACTCAGCCTGAGACTCGTCTGAACCTTTTGGGTTTCCAACTTCATTTTTGATACCCAATTTTTTATTGGGTATCAAACTATATAAATGTAACGTTTTTACCCGCCTTAAAAGTTCACGTCTTCTCCCCGGTTTTGGAAGCCTCCCAGCCTGGATGATAGCTGGGAGGCTTCAAGGGCGCCTAGGGCCAGACGGCCCTGAAAACCCTTGAGAAACCTAGCGGAGGTGAGAGGTTCTATGTCGGGTGAGGATGAGATGGAGCCTGTTCTCCTCTTGCTTGGCAAGGGCGAGCGAGTGCTTCATGAGGATGATGAAGTGGTGATCGTTGAAGAAATCGATAGGGAACTTATGGTCTATAGAGATGGGAGAGGCGTCTTTCATGTTGAGGGAGATCCCAGTCCAGATGGATACACGGTTATGATAGACTTGGAGAGGTGAAGCGGCTTGGATGAGTGCGTTGTGCTGAACGATAGGGGCCTAGAGGTCTACGCTAAGGATGTGGCAAAGCACGCCGGCAACGTCATCGCTGAGCTTGAGGAGGAACTTTTAACCTTAACGGGAGACGAGAGAACCTTAACGATCTACAAGGGAAGCGATGGAAGGTTCTACGCGGTTATGACCGGCGCCTTCGGGTATAAACGCGTAGCTTCCTTCAATACTTTGACGGCTACTGAGAGGATGGTGAATTACATTGAGGTTGAGGATGGAATGGCATGTATCCTCAAAGGTTCACATCCAAGAGATTGCGAAGACGAAACTCTCGGGACGTGGCCCCTGAAAACTTCGCGTCAAGAAGAGGATAGAAGGCTTGTCTACGAGTTCTGGGCTGATGACATACCGACCGAGATAGCTTTGGAAACCCTGAAGGAACTTGGGATATCCTTCAAGACCGAAGAGGAGCGGCGTGTACGGGATCCATCGGCACCTGAAGACATCCGCTACGACAAGTGGCTTAAGATCTATGTTCTAGAAGACTTAGTTAAGTGGCTTGAGAGAAAGATCGACGAAGAGATAAACAGTTATTAACCTCGCCAAGTGAGGGGCGGATAAGCCTCTCCCTCTCTTTTTATGGAGGTGGTTACGATAATCGATGATTCGGAACCCCAATTTTTATAGGAGGGATTAAGGGTGAAGAGGGAGGTTAAATGGGCTCTCATCCACTACGCCCTAGCCATAATATTCGCGTTGATGAGGGTGTATCTGGGGCTTGAGGCGGCTGGATACGCAGCGTTCTTGTCGGCGGGATCCGGCTGGGGGTTGCTTGTAGGGTCAGCTCGTGCCCCTCCGTAGTAATCCCAGATCATCCTTTTCTGGGGGATATTAGATGAACGCTGGAATTGGAAAGTTGGTCTATGGCGTTGTTAAGTTGTCTCCGTGGACTGTGAGGGTTGAAAGCGGCGCTCTTCTCTTCAAGCCGAGGTTCTCCATGGGAGGCGACTGCAGGGTCTGCGCCTTGCTAGACATAGTCTGTGAGGAACTTGAGGCGCCGTGCCTCTATTTAGTCAGGAGATGTCAGAAGCCAGACGAAGAGAAGGACTGCGAGACATGTGGGGAGCTTCAAGAATGCCTCGGAGAGAAGCCTTGTTGCTGGGAGTGTCCGTACTTGTCTGAGTGTCTAGCGATGGCTAGAGACTGGGCTAAAGATCATATCAAAGAACGTTACGGCTACGACTGGGAGGAGTTTGAGGCCGCTATAAAGGTGCTTGCGGAAGGATGAGGGATGAAAGTCGGCATCGTCAAGCTTAGTGAAGTAGTTAAGGATCCGCATGTGCGTTTTACACCGAGCCTCTATTTGAAAGAGAAGATCGAGACGAAGAGACCTATCCACAAACTTCTGAGAGCTTCCCGTAAGGAGAAGCCTGACTGCGTGGATGTATGCGAGAAGATAACGGAGAAGCTCTTGGAGGTAGGCTTCTCAAGAAAAGAGCTAGGACTGGATAAGGATGAATTAGACCACACGAAGATTCTTGAGGCTCTGGAAGAGGCGGCTGTGGTTAAGAAGGGGGCGAACTTCACCAAAACCGAGAGGGGCGAACGGATTCTGTGGTGCGTGTTGGAGGACGACGCTCAAGAGATGGCTGAACGAATTCTAAGCAGAAGGCTCACCGAGGACGAACTTTACCGTGTGAAGAAAAGTCTTGTGTGGGGCCTTGAAGACTGGTGGATAGCGCTGGAAACCGCCATACAAGACTTGAAGGAGGAGTGAATGTAGGCTAATGGAAGAATGTCATACTCGTCGAAATCAGAGGCCTACCCTAAACGTCGCCGATAAATAGAGAGGCTTCCCGTAAGCTTTTGGGGAGGCTTCCTCCCCATTTATTTTGGATGAAGGTGATTTGATGGTTGAGGTCGTCGTTAAGATCTTCTGTCCTGAGTGTGGGGCTTGGTTCAAGATTGACAGAGCAACATTACCGGGGGAAGACTTGGAGAGATTGAGAGCCCTGCTCAGAGAGGTTAAGTTTAAGCCTTTGTTTGGATCCCCAGTCTTCAAAGACCTCTCCGAACTCGTCAGGTTAGAAGAAGAGAAATAGCGTGCTCGAGTTTTGCCACGCGCGTGGCATTTTGGGAGCGGATCTCTTTGAAGGTGTTTTCATTCAGGTTTAGGCCGAGTAGCCACTCAACCGACTACACAATAGTCGCGGAATATGACAACGAGCTATCGGCTAAGAGAGCTTATGAGTCGCTTAAAAAGTTCCTAGATGAGTTCAAGTTCTCATTCGAGGCTTACAGCGTCGATTGGATTCCCGAGGAGGCTCGCCATAGTAGGCGTGGGAAACGGGTTTACTTTAAAGCCTACACCAACAATGTGAAATACTTAGAGCCTATCGAGGATCTCATTTCTATTGCCGCTAAGGAATATGATGTGTACAAGAATTATCAGGAGCTCACCATCACGGTTGAGGTCCCCGTCGGCCTCACGTTTGAGGCGGCTACTTTGGTGCTGGACAGGGAGGAGGCTGAGGTGTTGAGGGCTTTGAAGGATGAATGTGAGGAGGTGAAGGTTGAGGTGGACGGCGACGTTCAGCGGTTCGTCTTCCATTACAGGGGCCGATGGAATCTACTCCCAATTTATGGATGAGCTCCACATTCATGGGCTGTCGCTAAGCCTCCGCGATAAGCCTAACTGGAGGGTTAGTGTTGAGTGGAGCTAAAAGGTTACTGGAAGAGATCGCTGTAATGGCTATTGTCCAGCTTGGAAGAGAACCGTACAGGAGCCTTATCAAGAGAATTGTAGGCTCCGAATATGTGTGCGTTGATGAGGAAACCTACAAACAACTCATAGTCAGAGAGGTTGTGAATAGAGTTTCAGTGGATGTCACGTTCGCGTTTCCGCCATACAACAACCATACTGTTCGCGAGGTTAAAGAGAAAGCCCTGAAGATCCTCAGAAAATGCTTGGAGAGGGATAGGAGAATCTACCTAGTTTAGCCTGAGCACCCTTCCCCTAAATTCTAAAACTTTTGGAGGTGAACGTGATTGGTTAGTGCATACCCTAAATTTTTCCTGTTCAAGTTTAGGCCATCTTCCCACAGCGAAGACTTCACCCTTATAGCGACCTACTCCTCCAGCGAGAAGGCCGCGGTTGTTGAGGAGACTTTGAAGAGGTTTCTCGAGGATATGGAGGAGCACCCAGACGATTACGATACTGACTGGGATCCTGACGATGCAAGAGTCTTCAAGCGTGGAAACGAGGTTTGGTTCAATGTTTACACAGCCGGATACTTGGACGACGTCGAGTCGGCAATACTGAAAGGCAAACCGGAAAAGGTTGAGTGCTACAGGGACTACCAAGAGCTGACTGTGAGGGTGAAGGTTCCAGCCGGTTTGACGCCGGAGGTGGCCGTTCTTATTGGTGACAAGGATGAGGCTGAGGCAATTAGGTGGCTTACGGAGAACTGTGGGAAACCTAAAGTCGTCGAGAACGGCGGCGACGACGAACTCCTCGAATGGATGTACTGTGGTGACGGAATCTACGACGACTACGAGAACAAGCTATACCTCGGCGGCATAGAGTTCGACCTAAACAAGCACAGGAACTGGGAGGTCGAATGGTTTTGAACTCTAAAGAGGAGAACGTGGAGGCTCAGCTCTGCTTCCAGTGCGGCTCTATGGAGTGGACAATAGTTTCAGACGATTACGAATGTAAATACTGGGTTAGACCGGATGGGCACATCAGTTTTAGAGAAAACCTTGGGAAGATGGAGTTTGTATGCAGCAGATGCGGCTCCTGGACATTGCTAGGCGTATCCGGTTCCCCAAAAACTTTCAGGGAACTCGTCAAGCTGAAACCTACACAACGGATTCTACGCACGCTCGAGTTCATAATCGAAGGTAAGCTTCAGGTTATCGACGACTTCCCTCCGGAGGAGATCTTCGGGTGGATAAAAGATTACTTCGTTGCGAGAAACTTAGATGAGCCCGGCGAGGCTGAACGGTTCATCTCGAAAGTTGAAAACCTCATAGGGAGGTGGAAGCTCCTTGAAGGTTAGATTGCGCAGGATCTTGACTCCTGAAGGCCTCTTCATGCATGAGAGAAACTCGGGGATATGCCTCTTCACTCCAGACGTGAGGTCGAAGAAGTGGATTAAACCGCTGTACGCCCAGATAGCTTTGACGACTAGGTGTAATCAGCGATGCTGGTTCTGTTACGCATCTGCGGGTTCAAGCCGAGTTGAGTGGCCGCTTGAGGATCTGAAGGATCTAATCGGCTTCTTGGATTCTTGGGGCATTCTCGGCGTGGCTTTCGGTGGAGGCGAGCCTTTCATGTATCCGCACCTTCCAGAGATTGCGGAGTGGACATGGAACAATACGGGCCTCGACGTTTCAGTGACGACGAATGGGACGGCGGCTTCTGAGGGGCAGATAACCCGACTTGAGGGATGCGTCAGCGAGGTCAGGGCCAGCATAAGAGATCCGGGAATGTGCAACGTGCTAGACAAGTTTCTCGGAAGAAGATTTGAGGTTGGAGTTAACCTCCTTCTTTGGAGAGGGAACAGTTCAGTTCTAGAGGAGATCGTAGAGAAAAGCCTCAGCCTCGGCGTCAACGACTTTCTAATAAACAGCTTCCTAGCCGTTGGCAGGGGAGTCGACCATAAGGACATGGAACCTACAAGTGAAGACTATGTTAAGCTCGCCAAGCTCATTATGAAGTTCAAGGATAGGGCCGCGTTTAAGGTTAGTGGAAGGCTCAGCTCGAAACTTCGAGGCTTAAAGTTCATACCGTTCATGGATGAGCGGAGGGGAAGAATAATAGCGATCACAGCTGACAAGAAAGTTAAGCCTTCAAGCCTTAGTGAAGAAGCCTACTCTTTTAAGCGACCTGAAGAGATACCGAGTTTATTCGGGAGGTTCATTTCCGGTTGATACTCTTTGAGGTCTACTCTTATGATGGTAGAAGGGTGAGGTTAACTCGAACCCAATGGTTGCACATAGCCGTCTTCCATCCTGAAGTTGCCGGGGAGGAGGATAAGATTAAGAGAGCTGTCAAGGATCCGGATGTTGTGTTGGCCGGTGCAACTGAAGACACCAGGGTCTACTACAGGTTCTACAGGGACACACCTGTATCCCCAAAATACCTGGCCGTCGTAGTCAAAATCCTCGATGAGGAAGGCTTTATTATAACCTCATACTTTACTGAGAGGGTGAGGAGGGGAAGGATAATTTGGAGAGGGACAAGCTTATAATGAGTTACGACGAGGAGGCTGACGTGTTATACCTCTGCTTCGGCAATCCTGAGAAAGCAGTGTCTGAGGAGATAGATGCACACGTAATCGTTAGGCGCCAACCGGAAACAAACAGGATCGTAGGCATAACGATAACGAACTTCAGCAAGTACTTCAAAGCGAATAAGCGGCTGGAGATCGAGACGACCCTCCTCAAAACCCCATAACAAGCGTTATGGGATACAGAATTTACATAGTACGCCCAGAAAGTGGGGGGATGAATGGGCGTTGGGCTTAAATTTGAGCGTTCCATTTTCTATGGTGGTGCGGGGAAGCTGGTGGAGACTCGTCGAGGCTTGAAGAGGACGAACACGTTCACAGTTGAGAGTCACCCAGCCCTTCGGGAGCTCGCCGACGGCTGTGCTAAGCTCTGGAACGAGATTAACTAGGCAGGCATACGTCCATTATAGGCGGTTCTCATGGTACCCGAAGCATCTGTACAGGAAGTATGCTCCCATAATAGGTTCTGCAACGGCCCAGCAAATCATAAACAAGAACAACGAGGCCTGGAGGAGCTTCTTCAAACTGAAGAGGCTTGAGGCTCGGGGTGAGCTTCCCCCACATATAACTAGGGTTTCAATGCCGAGGTACTGGAAGAGGAACCGCCGGAGAGAGCTCAGAATAATCGTAAGGAGGGACTGCTACAGGCTTGAGGACGGCTTCCTCCACCTCCCTAAAGGGCTAAAACTGAGGGTTAAGGGGAGGCTGAGGTGGCATGGCAGGCAGGGTAGGCTCGAACTGATCTACGACGATGTGGACAGGGTTTGGAGGGGCTTTATGACGGTTGAGGTTGAGAAGCCTCCCCTGAGAGGAGGCAACAAGCCCCTCTACATAGATCTAGGCGTGATAAACCTTGCCTCGGTATGGTTTGAAGGGTTAAGGAGGCCTATAGTCTTCTCCGGTAGGGATGTCCTAGCAGACTGGTGGTACTGGACAAGGAAAATATCTAGGGAGCAGAGCAGACTGGCAAGGGTGAACGGTGCTAAAACATCCAGAAGGCTGAGATGGCTGTACAGAATCAGGAAGCGCAGATTCAGGCACGCCGTGAACGCCATGATCAAAACCATAATCGAAGACGCCCATCAACTCGGCGTCTCGAGGATAATTCTGGGAAACCTCAAAGGCATAAGGATGAACAACAACCATCATAACAGCAAAGCGAACTCGATGATACACAACTTCTGGAGCTTCAGATATACGGTTCAAAGGTTCAGGGATAAAGCTGAAGAATACGGAATAAAAGTCGTTGAGGTGGATGAGCGGGAAACCTCAAGTATATGTCCAAGATGCGGATCATACAGAACCGTCAAGCGAGGCAGACTATTCAAATGCCTAAGCTGCGGAGTGGAAGCCCACAGGGACGCCGTAGGCGCCTTGAACATAGGGCTCGCTCAGGGAGCCAAACTCCCTGCAGGGGCCATTAACGGGCTGATGGCACAGCCCCTCGCTTCTAAGGTGGAACGGGATGAGGTGGGAGCCTAAAAGGGCCATGAACAACCAACCAATGAACACCCTAGAAGCGAGAATCTCCCCACTTAAATGGGGAGAGTGTCAAACGGTGTATAATTAATTAGGACGCATCCTTTTGGACTGGTTGACCTCATATTCATCAGCATATATACTGCAAGAAGTTTTCCTCTGAAGCCTCTGCGTGAACAAGTGGCTTCATTCCACCACTTTAAGGGAGGTGGAAGATTTTGAACTCTGGAATATTCGTCAGGGATATGAATGTTATCTTTGAGAGCTTGAGAGGGGCGCATCAAAGTACCGTGACGCTCAGAATGCTCTAAGATCTGTTTTGGAGGGCTTATTAGTGGAGGTTCCTGTTGAGGCTGGCTTGATGGGTGAGGTTGAGAGGTTGATGAGAGGCCCTCCAAAACTGGGTAGGGCTCAAGCTGAGGC
>Ga0164311_10000780_pt1 | contig 14678 bp, 15 predicted proteins | sample GuaBasSedimGuay2_FD_121796 | JGI IMG/M metagenome (GOLD analysis project Ga0164311, IMG submission 121796) | Subseafloor sediment microbial communities from Guaymas Basin, Gulf of California, Mexico - Guay2, Core 4569-9, 9-12 cm | ecosystem: Environmental > Aquatic > Marine > Hydrothermal vents...
ACATGGTCAAGAGTGGTTGCAGCAGCGCCCAAGCAATACCCAAGACAGCTTGCTTATAACGCACTTTGATATCGCGCCATGTGAGAAAATAGATCAATTCCCGATAGCGCCACAATTCCTTCAGATCCAACCCAAGCCAACCCTTTGAAGGACGCAGAATAACGGTTGGCACCTCACTTTTTGAGGTCATTTGGCTAAATCTTCTCTTTTTTGGACATACCAATCAATTGTGTTTTGAAGACCTTCATCAAAATTTGTTTTTGATTTGAAACCAAAGAAGGCTTCTGCACGTGAAATATCTAATTTGCGGCGTGGCTGTCCGTTCGGTTTGCTGGTATCCCAGACAATCTCACCCTCAAACCCGGTCATCCTGGCAATCTTTCCAACTAATTCTTTAATACTAATTTCAAAACAAGACCCCAGATTGACCGGTTCATCACCGTTATAACGTTCGCTTGCCAGGGTGATTCCTTCAGCCGCATCCTCAACATAGATAAATTCGCGCGTTGGAGAACCATCTCCCCAGGCAATGATCTTCTCATCGCCCTTTGCCTTAGCTTCCAAACACTTACGGATCAGCGCTGGAATAACATGCGAGCTCGCTGGATTGAAGTTATCGCCTGGACCGTAGAGGTTAACTGGTAACAAATAGATAGCATTAAAACCATATTGCTGTCGGTATGCTTGCGCCTGTACCAAAAGCATCTTTTTTGCCAACCCGTAAGGTGCATTAGTTTCTTCAGGATAGCCATCCCAAAGGTTTTCTTCTTTGAAAGGCACTGGTGTAAACTTCGGATACGCACAGATCGTTCCAATAGCAACAAATTTCTTGACACCCTGTGCCCATGCTTCATGCATGAGCTGTACACCCATCATCAAGTTGTCATAGAAAAACTCAGCCGGGTGTTCACGGTTTGCACCAATCCCGCCCACATGAGCAGCAAGGTGAATAATCAAATCCGGTTTTGCAGCATCCAGCATCCGCTGAATATCCTTAACCTTGACCAAATCGTAATCTTCGATCATAGGTATAAAAATGTCCTTGGCCCCGCGCGCTTCTAATTTCTTGATAAGATGAGTGCCCAAAAAACCAGCCCCACCAGTCACACATATTCTTTTTTTTGACAAATCCATAATTGTCTCCATCAATTCTCTTTATTGTTGACCATCAGATACTTTTTTCAAGCCAGCTTTCCCGGCACTTTTACCATCTTCCAGTTTGACGTCCAGGCCTTGAATTATGATTCCTGGCGCACCAAGATCGTCGACAATCTCAACCGCCTGCTCCAAACAAGTCAAACGGCAAACTTCCGCAATATCCCCCCTTCCTTGGATACGGACTCCCTTATGTCCATTATTATGCAATTCTGCTAACAATTCAAGAACTCGACTGCGCGTCTGGCGGTATAAATGAAATGAATTACGCACATATTCAACAGTCAAACGTGCCCTTAGGGAAATTCCTTCCGCTGTAATAATATAACGCAACTTCTTCCGCCGCGCGCGTTTCACCTTGACATAGCCTTTGCTAATCAAACGCTTGAGATGCCAGTTTATTGTACCAACAGCAACACCCAACTCCCGCGCCAAACTCGCCTGGGATATATCAGGGTCTTGTTCAATCTGACGCAATAAATCCAGATCACGATATTGAGCGGCTTTCATTCTGTTTTCATTCATATATTCAATAATTGAATTATAACTTGTGATTTATTCACGTCAAGGGTCAGTGGAATGTGGAAATCGGGGATGTTTACGGTCCCATAGCCATCCACCGACCAAAACACCTGCACTAAGAACAATAATTAGCAACACCATCAGCCAGAATGGCAGATTGCCAATGAACGAATAATAGCGGCTGATATACCATTCTGTGAAAAATCCCAGGAAAATCCCCTCGATGAGCAACCAGCGTCCAAGCCAGCGATCCTGTCTGGCTCTTGCCCAACTGATCGCCCAGGCTGCCAAAATGGCCATCCAGGGTAGAAAGATCGTGCGGTAACGCGGATTATCCCACTGATCGCCACCAGCACGTGCCGAAGAAAGAACTATCCAGCCCCAGACAATCACAGCCAGCCATACTAACAACCTTCGCCTGCTTTTATCCTCAACCTTCCAGACACCGAATAATCCATAAATGATAAATGGCAGCATCGCATACCATCCAATGCCGCGCAGAATGCCGATGCTGCGCCAAATCCAGGGTGCTGGATCCACGATCGCAGCCGGCAATACTGGTTGGAAGAGGCCGTAAATTATCACAAATGGTGTTCTAACCCATTCGGGTACATTTTCAAGTGCAAACTCAACCCAACCAGAATTACGGATCGTCAAAAGTACATCCCAATGGATTGCCTCTCGCAGCCATCCCCAGGAAAGAAACCCGATGACCAGTGCCGTTGCCCCCATCACAAACCATCCGGATAATTGCAGCCATTTTTTAGATGACCGTCCACTGTAATCAAGCCAGAACCAAACCAATATGACCCCCAAAACAGGGATTGCAACGCGTGATGAAAATAAAAACAACCCAATTAGACCAATAAATATAGCAAGCACCGCGTCGCGGCGGGACCTATCCCTTTCAAACCAGGTGATCACACCCCAAAAAGTTAGCGCGAACAAAGCTATTAGAAAAGGTTCGCGCATTTGCGAAGCGCCTAGAATCAAACTTTCAGGATAAAGCGCCATCATCCATCCGCCCAGAATCGCCGTCTTCTCATCGAATTTTCGCCGTAAAGCGGCAACAATAAATGGGACTCCCAAGGCCGATGCACCCGCACCAAGGATAATCATCAAATAGGTGCGATGTGCATCAGGACTCAGCAGCCGGTAGATCAGGGCACTGATCATAAGCAGCCCACCATATTGGTCAGATGTAAATTCACCACTGAAGGCTTTAAACAAGGATGCACCGCTGCTGGCTAATTCCCAACTTTGAACATCCCGCCTGAATGCATCATAAAAGAGATAACCGCCCTGTTGACTCTCTTCTGCATAGCCAAAAAGCGGCAAGCCCCAGCTCAGGAATATCCCCAAGACCAGGCGCAGGGAAAATGCCAGCACCATCATCCACAATAACTGCTTACCACCACCAGAGCCCTGCCAGACCAGTATAAGCAGAGCTAGAACAATAAATGATAGGATAAAAGTCGCTAACCAGCTTAATATATATGTGCCAGAAGGCAGGATTAACGGCACGAGAATACCGATTAAAAGACTAACACCAAGCGCACCTAATAATAGGTATGTAATCTTCGTTGTTCTGGGATTCGTCATAGCTCTAACCCTCAAGAAGTTTTATAAACGACATGTCTGCTCTGCCGCCAAGTAAACAGGCTTTGATATGCAATCCACAAGACCCAAAAAACCGCTACTGATTGCAGTGGGACTAAAAATCGTGGGTTATCGCCGTGGTCCAGCAAGGTCTGTAAAACAGAAGTTGCCCAAACAGAACCCGCCAGCAGCCACATAAAAGGGGTAAGTCGCCAAAGCTCGCACAGCCGCCGCCAGACCAAAGCCAATAAACTGGATAGTATGAAAAGTAAATTTATACCAAAAAGCAGCACTCGGCTAGCCGTAATGCTGGTTTTGACGATCGGAAGCAATGCAGGAATCATCAGTGAGTCAGCCGACCAATAAACCGGTGCGCGCCAGAAAAACCACCAGCCTTTTAGCACATATTTCAAATATTGACCAGGATGTGTCTTAATCAAATCGATCGAAATACCTTGCAGGGTTCGTGAAAGGTCGTAAAAACCCAATCCAGAGACCTCCTGCAACTCCGGGATTGCATCCCAGATTGTGTTGCCTTGGGTACCATAAGCCTTTATACGTGCATCCCGATACTTCAAGTAAGTATCCCGTAATACTGCATCTTCATCTGGCACATCTTCAAAATAGTAGCCGGTATGCTGCACAAGGTGGAAGCCACCCATTGTCGTCAAGTTGAATACTTGATAACGCGCATTGACCCAGGACATCCACCCGCCAATCAGAAGTATCGCCGGCAGCATGACAGCAACCAGCGGTTGCCAATTGACTTTGACGCGTTTCCCTTCGAATGTAAACATTAAGAACAGGGTTAGCCAAATCGGTATAAAGATAAAAAGCGGACGCGTGAGGACAGCCAATGAACTGCTCAGCCCAATACCCAACGCAAGCCAAAAACTGCGTTTATGCGGATACTTCAGCCAAATGAAAGTTCCCAGTAGCGCGAGGACAAGCCAAAATGTGGTCAGCGTCTCTGTAAGCAGATTGGCTTCAAAGAATAACTGGCCCACATTGAGCGTATGCGCTAGTGCTGCTGCAGCACCGAAAGCCTGACTGTCTGATAACTTCCATCCGATATAGAAAAACGCCAGGGTTATCAGTAGTCCCAGGAATAATTGAACAGCATAAACCATTTGATCTGTGCCAACCAAAGCCATAAAGACAGGATATCCTGGTGTACGCGTGCCATCATAAGCCTGAAAACCATTCAAAACGGCTTCAGCTGCTCGTCGGTAACTGTGTGTATCACTGTAAGTGACCTGTGGGTATGTAAAAAACATCACCAATCGTAATAGCACAGCAACAATCAAGACGATTGAAAACCAGACCCACAGTTTATTGTTTTTTGTTTCAGGCGACATGATATTTTTACTTACAAAACACACTTTTAGATTGGATTAATTTGTGCATCAATTCTAAAATATTATATCTTCAAGCGCCTTGGAAGCTCTGCTGCGCCAAGAATATATCTGGACATCCACTCTTGCTCGGTCAGCAAGGGATATTCGCTGTGCAGTGTCATTCATCAACAAATCTAATGCTTCCTGCCAGGCTTCCAGATCTCCGGTTGGGCAAAAGAGAGCATTGTTTTCATTTAGCACTTCACGGAGCACGGGTAAATCACTGCTGATGATTGCTCTTCCAGCTGCCATGTATTCAAACATTTTCATTGGACTGCAAATATCAGCAGTATTACCACCACCACTCACAGCAATTTCTTGCTCATATGGCATCAATAATACTTCACAAGCCGCCTGGTATAGTGCAAGACTGGCGTTTTCAACAAAACCCGTTAAGGTAACATTGGCTACACACTCTTCGCGCAAGCGCCTCTTCCAAGATTCCACAGCACTCTCTTTCCCACCAACCCACAAGAAGTTGACTTGTGGAAAGGCTTTCGCCAAGGCATGCAACACCTGCATGCCGCGTCCGGCATAAAAATGCCCGCTGTAACCGGCGGTGAAGCCCTCTTTCAAACCAAGTATGCTTCGCGCATTTTTGGGGTCGGGTAAGTTCATGTAGCGTTCAAGTTCCACCCCCATTGGGGCTATCATACACATCCCAAAAGGAAAAGTTGTCTGAAAGTCTTCTTCCAAAGCGGATCTTAGCGCATCCGTAATCGTGAGCAAGCGTTTGGCTTTCTTAGATTGTAAAAAAAACTTAAACAGTATAGGTCCCAAGAGACCCGTAACGCGGTCATGCATTTCCAGCACTGTGGGAAACCCATGTCTCAGGCTCAACACAGCGCTCTGCAGCATCCAGGTATAGATCAAGTCCGGGTCAAGGCGACGCGCCTGCCGTAAGGCTTTAAAGGCAAAGTCATAACGCCGCCAGAAAAGATTTTCAGGCAACCAGATGATCTTGAAGGCTGTGGTCAAACCATACCGGCCAGCCAATTCATCCCATGTGTGAGTCGTATCGCCCGGCACAAGCAGAGTTACATCATGACCATTCTCCACCAGTGCATGGGCAGCTTTCATCACCTGAATGCTGTTGGCAGTATTCGAGGGAACAAATGAGGCAGCTATACAGACAATTTTCATCCCATCACCGCTCTGAGCACAAACCCACCTTTTACAATATGCATCTCCATAATGATACTCTGGCTACAAATCCCTAACATAATTCTAGCCAGTTTCAGATATCGCTTGCTTTTGACGACGCATTTCACGCAGACCGCGCCCCACAATGATCCCGACCGTGCCGACAAAATAAGCTGAAAGCAAAACCGCCTCTGCCATGTAGCCAAGACGAGGAACTATCAAAAAGGCCAATCCGATTTTGAGCAGCATACCGCCAAAGGCAACCTTAAGCACATACTCTGGCAAATTGAATGACAGCAGTAGCGAGCGATTCCAAAAGAAAATGTTCGCAGCTCCAAAGCCAATCAACAATACCAACAACACTCCATAAGCTGGTAAATACTCTGCCTTATAAATGTAGATTGTCCTGCCAAATAGCTCCCACGGAGAAAATAGCAGCTGTTTTCCCAACAAGAGCAGCCCAGCAGCTACCGCCCCGGTCCAAACACTTGATATCACTGTAACACGTGTTAATAAGGTGCGTAGCCGCTCCCAGGTACCCTTTGCAATACTGCGTGTCAACTCAGGATAAGTCGTGCTGATGAATGGTGTGATCGGCATCACCATAAGATTGATAACAGCCAATGCAACCTTAAAATAACCAGCCTCGACTGTGCTGAAGAAATAACTTACCCAAAGCACTTCACTATCGCGTGCCAGTATGTTAATGGTGCCGCTGAAGTTTGAACTCAGCGCAAACCTGACCATCTCCTTGCGCGGCGGAAGCGCGTCACGAAGTCGTACCCTCCACCAGCCCTTCCCTAGTACTTTGCGCAGCCAATAAACTGCTAAAGCCATCGGCCCCACACCCAAAAGGATCTTTCCTGACAGATATGCTAAAACAACACCAAGGACGCCGCCTTTGGTGATATAAACCAGTACTATTAATCCAGCCGTGATTAAGCTCTGCACTAAATTGATTAATGCTTGACTTCTGAAATGCCCAGTCACTTGAAGCACCCCAGTCGCAGTCTCGCTGGCAATATTCCCCAGAATCGTTAAGCCGTATATTTGAAACAAGATCGTCGTGGATGGATCTTTAGCAAATTTATCTGCTGCCCAAGGTGCCAACAGAAGCAAAATCACAAAAGCTGAAATCGAGGTTAGAATTTCTGTGAGAGCAGCTACTTTAATAATTGCCGCGGCGCTGTCCTTTTCATCACGCGCAATCGCTGCGCCCATATATTTCACAACAAAATCACCCATTCTAAATGACATTAACCTGTTAACATTTGAGATGAAACTGACCACCACCCCTAACGCACCAAACCCAGCCACGCCCAGCATATCCGCAGTCAAGATACTTAAAACTGCACTCATCGCCTGCCCGCTAAAAAGAAACGCAGAGTTACGCACCACCTTCTTGAGCAAGAAGTCTTTGCTCCAAGCGTGTATGTTGCCTAAAAAAGATTTCATGGCGTAGCGATATCCTTAACCCAATCTCGCTCTTGCAGATACCAATTCACCAGGCGCGTGACTCCCTCTTCAAGCCCCACTTGAGGTTCCCAGCCAAGCATCTCGCGGGCTTTTGTGACATCAGCAACGTTAGTCAAGACATCTGCTGGATGCAATGGCACATACTTTATCTCTGCCTTACCTCCCAGGCGTGTTTCAAACATTGTGATCAGTTGATTTATAGTGGCAACTTCATGCCCACCCAGATTAAATATCTCATAACCAGCCGGTTTAAGTCCTAAGATTGTGCCGCGCGCAATATCATCCAGGTACGTGAAACCGCGCGATTGTTCACCGTCGCCAGTAACGGTCACTTCGCGTCCCTCAGCAATCCATTGACAAAAGCGGAACATAACCATTTCTGGCCGGCCAGCAGGTCCATAAACCGTGAAGTAACGGAAAACAGTTACATCAATATCGAATAGATGATGATACGCATATGCCATCACCTCTGCACCTTTTTTGCTGGCAGCGTAAGGTTGCAGCGGATGGTCGGTATCAGAGGTTTCCTCATAGGGCGGTTCATTCTCATTGCCATAAAGGCTTGAGGTTGAAGCAAGGATGAACTTGTTAATATCTCGGGTTTTACAAAACTCCAAGAGGTTTAACGTGCCGGTAGTATTGGTGTCAATATAAGCCCAAGGGTCAATCAAGCTGCTGCGCACACCTGACCACGCTGCCAGATTGATCACCGCCGCAGCATCCTGCGCAAAATCGGTTAACTTCTCAATGCAGCTGCGTTTTGAAATATCCAACTTCTGAAATTTAAAACCCGGCATTGCCAAAAGTCTCTTCAAGCGATATGCCTTCATGCGCACGTCATAAGCGTCGCAGAGGTTATCCACTCCATAGACACTGTGTCCATCGTCCAGCAGCATTTCGACCACGCGCGATGCAATGAAACCAGCTGCGCCAGTTACAAGATAACTTGTCACTACAACCTCACAACCTTAGGATGGTCTTTACCTGATTTTCCCAAGGCATTGCGCGTGTCAACAATTAACTTGGCAGCATCCAATATGGCAACATAATCATAATTACTGTGATTGGTAATGATCACCACACAGTCTGCTTCTTTTACGGCTGCCATCAAATCGGATTCAGATTTTAATAAGATACTTTCTTGATTTAAACTTTGGATAAAGGGATCATGGTAACTTACTTTAGCGTCCTTTTCCTGCAGCAGATGGATCACGTCCAACGCCGGTGATTCGCGCACATCATCAATGTCCGGCTTATATGCCACACCCAGAACCAATACCCGGCTACCTTTGAGCGGTTTTTTATGGTCATTGAGCGCATCCTGAATTTTTGACACTGTATAGCGTGGCATGTTGGAGTTAATCTCAGATGCCAATTCAATGAATCGCGCTGTGTAATTCAATGATTTGAGTTTCCACGAGAGGTAAAGTGGATCAATCGGTATACAGTGCCCTCCCAGCCCAGGTCCAGGTGTAAATTTCATAAAACCAAATGGTTTTGTCGCTGCCGACTCAATCACTTCCCAGACATCAATTTTTAGACGATCGCACATGATTGCAATCTCATTCACCATGGCGATATTGATCATGCGGAAGGTGTTTTCCAAAAGCTTGGTCATTTCAGCAACTTCACAAGAAGAAACCGGTACAACAGTCTCTAAAGCTTGACAATACCAGGCTTCAGCTACTTCACAACAGTTCGGCGTAAGCCCGCCAATGACCTTGGGTGTATTGAGCGTCGTCCAGTCTTTCCTGCCTGGATCAACACGTTCAGGTGAAAATGCCAAGAAGAAGTCCTCGCCAACTTTTAAACCACTTACATCTGATAAAATCGGCAGCACCATTTCTCTGGTCGTGCCTGGATATGTGCTGGATTCAAGCACAACAATGATTCCCTTATGCATGTATGGCGCCAAAGACTTACTGGCAGACATAATGAATGAAAGGTCGGGGTCGCCCGTCTTGCGCAACGGTGTTGGAACACATATCGAAACCGCATTAACCTTCTGCAACTCAGCATAGTCACTCGTTGCCCGTAGTTTGCCCGCCTCGACTAGCTTTTTCACATATGCTGCTTTCACATCCAGAATGTAACTTTCCCCACTATTGATCATTGCCACTTTTTCTTCAATCGGGTCAACCCCCACAACCTCAAAACCGGCATCCGCAAATGTAACCGCCAAGGGTAAACCGACGTACCCCATGCCGATGACACCGATCTTAGCTTTTCTAGTCTTAAACAATCCGATAAGTTGCTCTTTTGTATTGCTCATATATGCACTTCTCGTCTCATTATAGATTATGCTTTGAAGTTTACTTACCAAAGAGTAATATCCTCACGCTTCAAAGTGGGAATTATATAATACGGCAAGCCGTTCAGTCAAAAAGGTTCAACTGCTGTGCATTGTTACGCTTGACTTTCCCATCTTCTTCATTATCAAATTGAGCAGGACCATTTATTTTTATATCATTTTCATGCATTTCTTCAGCTTTCATAATCATTCCCGGCAATTTTGCAAAGTCTTCAAGCAAGACACTTCTTAGTGAAGGCTGGTGCAGCGCTGCCGCTGGATGATACATCGGGACAATTAGTCGCCCATTGACCGTGATCGGGCGACCATGAATCATGCTTATCTTACCCTTTTTAACGTAATTTCCCATTGAATATCTACCAAGCGTAACGATAACCGCAGGGTTAATAGCTGCAATTTGCTGTTCCAGGAAATCCCGACAGGCATCAAGTTCTTCTTCTTGTGGTTCGCGATTGCTTGGCGGTCGGCATTTTACTACGTTTGTAATAAAAACCTGCTCCCGCTCCATACCAGCCGCTTCCAATAACTCATCCAAGAACTTTCCTGCAGCGCCCACAAACGGAAGTCCTTGCTCATTTTCATAAAAGCCAGGCGCTTCACCGATGAACATAATCTGGCTGTCAGCAGGTCCCTCACCGGGTACAACGTTGCGTCTCGAAAAATGAAGTTTGCACTTTGTACAGTCTGCAATCTGCAGTCTAATATTTTTTATCTTTTCTGCTGGTCCCAACACACACCTCCATGTTTTCTGCGGGGAATATTCTATGCCAATTATAAACGCAAGAAAACAATAACGTGTCAATTGTCTCAAGCTAGTCAAAACCCTTATGCTTTCGCGACGCTCTCCAACTTAACTTAATTCAATTCTTCAATCATAAAGAGAAACGATTTATTTATAAACGGTTTCTTGCACTACACTATGCCAAAACTGGATTTGTAGTATGCAAATAAATCGGCGCCAGACTGACAATATCATCTGCCTGTCCAGCTTCCAACTTATGCCAGGCTAACTCTGCTAATACAGCCGGTCTGCGCAGGCAATTCGCTGGAGACGCAATCTGGACACTTTTCCATTTGCGCCCAAGAATCTGCTTCTCATAAAGAGTTAACTCCCCACAAATATATGTTGGTAAATTGATCTGCTGCGCTAGCTCTGTAACCTCAATAACCTTTGCGTCTTCTTGTTTGCACCAGGTATTATCCTGATAAAGATAACGCGAATATGCCAAACGCCCTCTACCAGCGTGTAAAACAGCCATTAAAGGGATATCCAGTGGTGCTTGCCCAGCTGCCAATATGTCCAGCGATGGAATCCCGGCGACAGGCAGTTTAAGTGCTAGAGACAGACCTTTTAATACTGCAAAGCCGATCCGCAAACTGGTGAAAGAACCTGGCCCCAATGCAACGCCCAGTGCGGTCAAATCTTCATATGCCACAGCGGATCGTTTAAGCAGCAGCTCGATAGCGGGTACAAGCTCTACTGTATGGTAATTATGGCTTTTCCATGTCTCCTCGCTGACGACCTGCGCACCGTCAAATAACGCCATACCAATACGTTCAGTGGATGTATCAAAAGCTAAAAGCATCAGGTAGCTCCAAATAATTGCTGCCTTAAAGTCTGCAGCATCTTCTCGTAATACTCACCAAAAGGTGTAATCAATAGATTTCGCTGCTCAATACCCGTCCAACGCATTTGAACCCATAAACGAGCATCCGGCAGGATCTCTTTGATACGTTCTGGCCATTCTATAACCATAGCTCCCTGCGTCAACATGCGGGCAAAGTCAAGTATTTCAGCATCCTGCGCACCAGCCAAGCGGTACGCATCCAGGTGATAAAGACGCTGCTCATTCGGGTGCCGATATTCATTGACAATCATATATGTTGGGCTTGAAACAGGATCCAGAGAACCCCAACCTTGCGCAACACCCTGAACCAAAGTTGTCTTTCCAGCGCCCAGATTACCCTCCAGGCAAATCACGTCACCCACTTGAAGCAACCCTCCTAAACGAATCCCCACGCGGCGGGTCTGTTCAGGGCTGCGGCTAAAAAACTCAAGTGTACGGCTGTCTAGAATTGTCATAATCAGTTTTTTCTAATCACACATTTAAAGCAACATTCTCGAAAGGTATCTTTCCCAACATTGCCATGGCATAGCGTGCAATCACCCGAGAGGCTTCCGGTTTCGCTAGGCTCTTGGAAATTTTAACAACCTCAGAACGTTCTTTGGGATCATTCAGCCAGCGCCTAAGTGTTGCCACAACCTTCTTTGGTGCGGGTGCCCATACACCCGCGCCGCGATTGACAACGTAGTCAACGTTACCTTCCTCTTGCCCCGGCATGCGACTGTAAAGAATAATTGGTAAACCAGCAATAAAGGCTTCACTGATCGTGCCGGGACCTGCTTTAGTCACAATCATATCTGCAGCCTGCATAAATTCCGGCATATTCGTAACAAACCCGTAGACAAAGATTGTATGTTTATGTCGCAGCGTCTCCAGACGCTCTTTTAGAGTTTTGTTACGCCCAGCGATCACAACCAATGCCACTGGTAGATCAGCATCAATAATTGCACGTACTGTTTCTTCCAGAGGGCCCATCCCATCGCCGCCGCTGACCAATAATACAACAGGAATATTCAATGGCCAGCCAAGTCGTTCACGCAATTTTGCGCGGTCCATAACCGGATGACAGAAGCGATCAGCTACTGGCAATCCCACCACATGGATCTTCGCGGGGTCCAAACCAAACGATACGCCTCGCTGGAGGGCTTCATCAGTTGGCACAAAAACAATATCCGATTTCTTGTTATACCAAAAGGCATGGGTGGAAACCATATCGGTCACGACGGTCATATAGGGAGGTCTATTCGCAGGTAGTCCCCGTAGTAGCGGAATATTGACCACTGAATGGACAGAAATGAACAAATCACAAGGGTGTTCCTTTACCAAACGGGTGACCCCTCTGCGCACATAAGGCCACAAAATCTTCTGCACAAATTTTGATCGATGTTTCCCATCACACAACTTATAGCCAAGCTCCCAAATATCCGGAATCTGTGCCATCGGTGCATATGTGGCAGCTGCCTGATCAAAGGGGAACGGCGCATACTCAAGATAAAAATCCACCATCTCAGATGTATATTGATCTGGAAATTCAAGATCGAGGGCTTCAATGATCGCTTCCGCTGCACTGCGGTGCCCGCCGCCGGTATCAGAGAACAAAAAGATGATATTTGGCTTTTTATCAGCTTTTGGCTGGGTCATCAACACCTCTGGAAATAATAGTTTTCAACCGTTTTGTCAGTTCTCGACGAGAAAGGAGGATTCGGCGCTGGCATTTAATACAGACGAGACCAATATCTGCTCCCAAACGTACAATTTCCCACTCATAACTTCCACAGGGGTGGGCTTTACGCAGTCGTACTATATCTCCAAGATCAAGATCCGTTAACACAGTTAGCATTATACCACCCCATGATATAATGGGTTTATAGCATAAAACTAAGCCTTTCTGCACTGAATAAGCACTATAATATGAAACTTATGTTTCTATTTAGTTTGACAAACTGAGAAGTTAGAAGATCCCGATTACCATATTAAATCAACCTGAAAGTAGCTTATGTTAAACTTGGATGCACCCACAACCATATCTCGCATCATAACCCTCATTATCGCCTTCACACTGCACGAATTTGCACATGCGTTCACCGCAAATACCCTCGGCGATGATACGCCGCGCTTGGCTGGCCGCCTAACTTTGAACCCATTTGCACATCTCGACCTTATGGGAACACTGATGCTACTTATGGCTGGATTCGGTTGGGCAAAACCAGTACCGGTGAATCCCTATACCTTACGCCGCAAGAGCAAAGCAGGTCTAATGCTGGTATCGCTGGCAGGACCGTTAACAAATCTGCTATTGGCAGTCATCGCTGCAATTCCACTCCGTCTTAATCTGGTTCCATTAGACTTCATATCAGGGCATTTCCTGCCCACGTTCAGCCAGTTCCTTTTGGAATTCATCTTCATAAATCTTGCATTGTTTTTATTTAATCTCATTCCTCTTGCTCCCTTGGATGGAGAACAAGTTTTGTTATTCTTCATGCCACCTGCTTTTAAACGAGCTTATGGAAATATCCGCCCCTACGGCCCCATCATTCTATTAGCGATCGTGTTCGTTGGCCCTATGCTCCATTTCGACATCTTGGGAATAATCATTAGAGAACCACTGTTGCTATTAACAAAATTCCTGATAGGAATAAGCTGATAACTATACAATTAGTATTAATGTCTTTAATCTAAATTATGCCTTTTTACTGTTACATCCTTAAATGCGCAAATGGTGCTTATTACACCGGCTGGAGTACTGACCCCTTACGGCGCCTGAAGCAGCACAATACAGGCAAAGGTGCCCGCTATACACGCCTCAACCGTCCCGTTGAGCTGGTTTATGTCGAAGAACAGCCTGATAAGATCCGCGCACTCAAACGCGAACTTGAGATAAAAAAATGGGGTCATAGTCGCAAGAAAACCCTCGTTGAAAATTCGACACTCAGCCCAGAATTCCAAACCCCGGAAACATAGACTACACATGAGCCAAAAGGTGTCATCCAGCAGTAAATACATAGCTCTTGCTCCTGGCAGAGTTAACCTGCTCGGGGAACATGTCGATTACAACGAAGGCATTGTCTTGCCTGCAGCAATTAACCGTTATGTAAAGCTATCTTTCCAACTGCTTGATGAGCCAGTCATCCATCTCCAGGCTTTAGATTTTAACCAAACGGTTTCTATTTCCATTGAGCATTTAGATGCTCAATGCGATACCGAGGGGCATCCACTGCCAGCATTTGCACGCTATCCTGCGAGTGTTGCCTGGGCGCTTCAGCAAGCAGGCTTGGAAGTCAGAGGAATGCAGGCTGATTACACCTCTAATGTACCCATAGCAGCTGGATTAAGCTCATCCGCTGCCGTTGAAGTTGCTTTCGCTATCAGCTGGCAAGCTCTGGGAGACTGGACAATCCCCCGCATGCAGCTAGCAAAGCTCTGCCAATTTGCTGAAAATGAATATGTCGA
>Ga0164311_10000781_pt1 | contig 14677 bp, 11 predicted proteins | sample GuaBasSedimGuay2_FD_121796 | JGI IMG/M metagenome (GOLD analysis project Ga0164311, IMG submission 121796) | Subseafloor sediment microbial communities from Guaymas Basin, Gulf of California, Mexico - Guay2, Core 4569-9, 9-12 cm | ecosystem: Environmental > Aquatic > Marine > Hydrothermal vents...
CTTCAAAACATTCTCATCATTCCCTAAGGATATTGCCGATATAGACCTCCTCCTATACTCTACTAAGGATCTTACACAGGCTGAAGAAACTCTTAAATCCCTCGGCTATGTTAGGAGAAAAGTGGGTTTAGAGCAACACCTATGGGGACGTGTTAGGGACAGTGTCATAGTAGATATCGAACTACATACTAGCATCTCAGCTGCAGGGTATGAGTACTACCCTAAGGAACTCCTATTTAAACGCGCCACGAAGCTGAACTGCATCAGAGTACCTTCGCCCATAGATTCGATATTAGTTCTCGTAGCGCACGCCGTGGTTAAGGATCTGTACATCACGCTAGCCGATCTCTTAAATTTCGCGATAACGTTAAAGAGGCATGGGGTAAAGTTTGAGAATCTCGCTAAAGAGGCTGGGAAGATTGGCTTATTGCTGCCACTCCAAGTCTTTTTATATCTCTTACAGATTTTAGGAGAACGTGAAATGCTCAATATTGATAAATTACCCAAACTTCTAGTAGCGATGAAACTACGTAGTATTCCACTGAGACCCGCACTGCATACAGTCGTTCTATCATACGTTCACCTGACCACTAGAAAAATGCTAAAAGATCCTTTAATGAAAGTTATCCATGAAGTAACATCTTTACCAAGGGGAAAAGGTATTGATACTTTCACCAAGTACATTTTAGGACTTAGTCCGTCAGTAAAGAAGCTCCAAGAATGAGAACATACGTTATATTAGGCTCTGTGGCATCAGGTAAGACTACGCTAGCTAGATTGCTAGACAAAGCGATAACTAAGAGAGGGTATACAAGTAAATACATAGGTATAAATATAAACCATGGTTTTGCATACATTATAACAAAAATACTGGTCTTGCTAACAGGGTATAAATACACAAGCAACTACTACCTGACGCTCAGATTCAACAACACTGAACTCTTTTGTAAGTATATAGGCCTAATGGCAGTTCTCGATACGCTGTACGCGCCGATAAAGCTACTTACATCAATATTCGTCTATAAGCTCTACCATAAGTTAACGAAGAGAGAATTTTCATTGATAATCGATGAATATTATTTTAATGCGGTAATTGATTACATATACTTCACGAAAAAGCTATGCAAGGCATGTATAAATAGATGGAAAAGCTTAGCCTTGAGATTTTTTTACAAAGTGACGCTCACATTAGCTCTTGCAGCATTACGAGACACCCAAATGATAGTAGTGTACCTAGGTACTAGTCTGTGTCAATCTATCATCGGTTGGGTTAAAAGGGAGAAAATGAGCATTTGTGATATCTCCCATTTAATGTTCAGAACTGCAGGAAATAAGGTGATTGCTAGGAACCTAGATTGTCTAAAACATATAATTTATAATGTTACCGATCCACGTAATGATATGAGAAATATCCTTAGAATGCTTCTTGAAACACTTTAGAGTGATTTTGAAACCTCTCGTACTGTTTACCGGACCTGAAGCTTCTGGAAAAACAACCCTAGCATGCCTACTTAAGGCATATCTGGAGAAGCAAGGATTTAAGGTAAAGATAGTCCGATTGAGAGGTACGCACACGCTAGCATATATCATGATGCGTATTCTACGCGATCTCGCTGGTTTGCGAGGTAAAGAATTGCATTTTTACAAGTTTAAGATACCCCCGAAGCTTCGGCAATTTTGGATATACGTCGAGACTTTCTCGATAATACCACTAATTATGATGAATTACTATATCATGAGGGGAGAGTACGCTATTATAAGTGAAAGATCGATAATAGATGTAATTGTGTGGCTTCTCACAGGAATTAATGAAAGTATACATATGCTTTTAACTTCTAAATCTCTAAAACTTTTAGTATTACTTTCAGCAAAATATCAGCCGAGAACCTTCTACGTAATTGCGTCACCACAAGTTTTGACTTCGCGTAAACCGATCGAAAAAGAATTGATAGTCAAGATGTTACCATACTATAATGCACTTGCACGATATCTACACCTCAACACAGTAAATACCTCGTCATGTAATCCACAAGATTGCTTAAATCAAATACTGAAAGTGATAGAATAATGAGAAAGTTCCTAATAATATCCATGCCATTTGATATCGGCATAGGAGGATACAGAAGATCATTTAAAGTTTTCCCTAGATTAATAAGAAAGTTATCAGAGGAGTTCGAAATAGAACTCTATATACCGGTTAATGGCATAAGAACAGCTATGAAATTCTACTTAGATGAAGTAATCAAAGGCGATGATTCTATAGAGGATCCCAGAGATGCCATCGCTGAAGCTACCAATATAATCCTTGATTCGATAAACAAATTAGAAAAACTCTCAGGGTACTCATTCACAATAAATGAGAAAGTTCTTAATAAAGCATTGGATGTCAATGTAACGATGTTTTTAAAGGAAATCTGCGAAAGAAGATTTCTAAGTTCTTTCATCAGAGTATTAAGTAACTTTAGGCAGCTTTTCATGGAATTATTTGAAAAAAAATTCTGGAATGAAATTAGAAGGTATTATGTAGATAAGTATTCAGCCATTTATTCACATCACGAAACAGTCGATGCTCTTACAACTATAGCCAATTTTACTAGTTTAACGGAAAAAGCCATTATACTTTTGCAATTAGATCTAGGGAACTTAATACAGAGAACATTAAGCATGAGAATACTTAAGACAATCCTTAGCAAAGTGAATCTCACATTTTTTGCTGTATCTCCTCAGCCAATTCTAAAATCTCCTTATCTGCTAAAACTTGCTGATCAAGTTAAGATCAAAGTGCTACGACCCTCAGTCGCTTTCGATACAACTCTCTTAAAGTTCTCTAAAAACAAGAAGGAGCGCTTGAGTGCCATCTATTTTGGCAGGATAAGTAAAGAAAAGGGGATTTTTGATCTAATAAAAGCATGGAAAAAGGTCACTTGTGAAGAGCCAGAAGCTAAGCTGACGATAATTGGCAAACCTGATGATAATAGAACCTTGAGAAAGTTTCTCCGCATATTACGATCCATAAAGGCGTTAAATATCACGTATCTTGGCTACCTCTCTCCTAACAGGCTATTTCCCGAAGTGTCAAGGCACGCCGTACTTGCTTATCCATCTTATAGGGATTCTTTCTCGCTTACGGTACTAGAATCTCTGGCGATGGGGCTGAAAGTAGTGGCGTATGACATTCCGGCATTAAAGTATATTTTCTCGAATAGTAGCATGGTTTTCCTTGTAAGAGCAGGAGATATTAACACATTTGCTAATGTTTTGCTGAAAGAGCTTTTGGTTCAAAAAGAGCAGAAAATAGACGAGCATACGATAAAGTTACTGAGTAACTACTCATCATGGGATAGAGTTGCTGAAAAAGAATACAATAGTCTCAAAGCTATAATATAGCTTAAAACTCATGCCTAAAAAACTATTAGTCGTGACGCCAGTCTACTGGCCTGAGGGAGGTGGTGGCATGCTAGCAACTCATCTAATTATAGAATCATTATCAAAACTAAAAAATGTGGAGATTACGGTATTAACAAGCACTTCTGATCCTATTAAAGTTAAGGGAGTTAGATATATTGCCGATCCTCTTTTGAGAAAGATAGAAAAGAGTTTTCCTTTAACTACTTTAGTTGAAAAAAGATATAAAAAACTCATACAAGAACACGATATAGTTTATTTGGCATATGCTTTCACATTTATACCAGTTGCAAAAAGACTGAAGAAGAAAGTTATCGTTCATCTACATGATTATAAGATTATATCCCCCTCAAGTGTAATACCCTATACGTGCTCGGTTGATCCAAGTCTCATTAAATTAATCAAAGAAAGTTTTAGGATTAAACATTTGGAGTGTAAGAGCGTTAAAAGTACAATTCTAAACCTGGGTGATTCCCTGCGTACATTCCCACTTCTCCAATGGGTACAGATGGCTAGTACTGTAATAGCTACCTCAAAAAGACATGCAGAATTAATAACAAGGGTAGTACCAAGCATTAAAGATAAGCTAAGAGTTATATACAATCCACCTCCACCAATACCAAACATAGAAAAAAAGCCTAACCAAATACCTATATTTCTCTATGTAGGTGGAGACAGTTACATCAAAGGGTTTCCCATACTTTTAGAGGCTATCGTAAAGTTCCTCAAGGAAGGAAGAAAAGCCAAGTTCATATTTGCAGGCAAATACAGCAGGAAAAGCCTAGCGTATGTTAGTACTATAAACAGACTGTATGGTAGTGGAATAATACAGGTTGTTGGTAGATTGCCGCATGATGAGCTAATGAGATTACACAAAATAGCTTGGGCACTCATATTTCCGTCTATATGTGAGGAGCCCTTACCATATGCTGTACTTGAGGCTATTGTTAGCAACACTATACCATTACCTTCACGCATTGGTGGCGTTATAGAAATTTTAAATGGTACTCGAGTTGAGGAGTATATGTTCAAGCCTGGAGATGTAGATGATATGCTCGAAAGGGTCTATCTCCTACAGGAGTTATCACCAAAGAATGTTATTGAAATAGGGGAAGAAGTGAGGGAGTCAGTTCTGAAAAAGCTAATGAGAGTAAATTTGAGTGAAGCTTGGAGAAGTGTAATTTATACATGATTACTATAACATCCAACGTGAGAGGACTTCTCTCACTGATGTTATTAGTACTTTCACTTATCTATTATATCGTAGAGGTATCTTGCCATGCAACAGCATTTAAGGATCTTTGGATTCTTGATAGAATCCTCTCGTATTTCCTTCTCACAGCAATAATGATATTGATCTTGACACGATCTGGTGCGCTGTTCGAAAACGTCTTTGCAAATACTATCTTCACTTCTATTCTGATTATTGGAATAGTAGCTGTAACCCCTATTATAAAGTATCTATCGCCACTTGCAATTTATGGAACATATGACGCCCTAGCTCATTATTCTTTCTCTAAATGGATATTAATCAATGGTAAGATAGCTCAAAACAATGAACTTTATTATTCTTTTGAATACGGATTTCATCCAGGCAATGGCCTGATACCTACATTCATATCCTTATTAAGCAATATACCTTTAGACATAGCAATGAGCTTCGTAATGTTATTAGGTTATATAGTTTACGTCTTAGTATTTCATATACTCTTATCAACTGTAAACATAAATGTTTCAACACTTGCTATACTATTTGGGATCTCGACACTCTACTTCTATGTGTCCTATTGTGGTACAGCCCTCTCATACCCAATGATTTCTCTCATAATTCTCAAGCTCTTCAGATTCTACATGCAATCTCAAGAATTAAACTCTAGTGGGATTATATGTATGATTTTACCATTTACTGGCCTGATGTTAACACATTACGCCTCGACGATTCATGTATTCCTCTTTTTCACTTTAGTACTAGATATACTATTGCTTCGAGAGAATATAAAAACTTTACGAGTATTTTTTATGATAGTAACAGTGTCATTTGTTACATTTGTTACATATGAGGTCTACGTAGATGCTATTTTATCAAGTCGAACAATTATAGGAGCTATTAATAGACTGCGTCAATTGTATTTGCGTGAAATAGTTGAGTTAGAAAAGGCTATGAAAAGACATGAAAATTTAACACCGTTACAACTGGTAATGTACCTTCTTGCATCACGCGGAAAACCAGTTATTCTAATGATGTTCTCAACCCTATTAGTAGTCCATTATGTACTGAAGAAAATTACTGGAACACTCACAAGTAAGAAAGAACTAAAGAATTCTGATAATAACATAGAACAAATCTTTAGATTCTTAACTATAACGTCAGCACTATACCTAGTCTCATACGCAGGTGTAAGTAGCATAGGGGGGGTTGTAAGGACGATTCCATTCATGCAGTCATTTCTAGCACTTCTTCTCATTGATAGAGTGTCAAGCCTTATCAATAACAAAAAGACTTTTGCAATCTTACTTATACCATTTATTTTAATAGGCTTTATCAGTAACTATAATTTGAACCCACTCTCGCCAATACTAAAGTACCAAAAGGAATCGTATAGACCTATTATCAATACAGTGATATCACCCTATATTTACATGGCGGTAGAATTTATCAATAGTTTTGCTACTAAATACACAAGAATAGTAACACTTAATCCTTATATAACCTTTGGATATAGTGACCTGATCTGGAATGCGGATAAATTTCCTGCTAGAGGATTTATAAATACAGGCTCATTACCTGAGGAATCGGTATCTATGATTAAATCGCTACTAAGTACACAGAGGGAGCTTATCATTCCGTTATATCTGACTGACAGGCTCTCGGGAAGGCCTGGATTAAAGAGTTATTACTTAAAGCCCTTTGAGTTATTAACAATCGAAACAGCATTAATCTACAATAATAGGTACTATGCCCTATTCTATACAATTAATAGTTTCCCATAGAAATACACAAGTTAAACCTACGCTACCCACCAATATTTATACCGTAAGCGCGATTGAGTAGATTAAAAAGTCTCGAATACGTACTATGATCCTAGCTTTATAGTATATCCTCGAGTCTGAAGAAAATAAGCCTTATCATGGTTCATGAGATTTACTTAAGGGCGTGAGCATGTGTTGAGAGCGTTGATCATATTGTGGGGTTTTAGGTGTCCGTTTCCAAGTGCTGGATGGAGGCGTGTCGAGTTCTTTGCCAGGTTTCTAGCCAAGAAGGGGTTCAACATCAGAGTTATTGGATCAATACCTATCAGTAGAGACTTGATGAGAAATCTTCGATTAATTAAGAATGAGAAGAGAAAACCAACTCATAACTTAGTTATAATTAACGTTCCGCTACACTTTTCAACATACAATCCTGTCAAAGTATGGCTTCTAAATGTGTTACTGTCGCTGATAGGATTACTACCTGTTGTAGTTACATACAGACCTCATATAATGATAATATCTATACCTAATTCGGACGGCGTTTTAGCTATGTATCTTGCTGGAAGGCTTATGGGGAGCAAGATTGTGATCGATGTAAGGGATCCATCAGAAGAGCACCTATTGAGACAGACAAGGTCAAAATTCGAGAAAGTACTCGCATCGACTATTAGGAGCATTAACCACTCCATTTATAAGAGAGCAGACCTCGTAGTAACTGTTACACTATCCCTTCGAAACATTCTAAGGAAAGCGGGTATAGAGTCAGTTCACTTACCCAATGGTGCAGACTTAGAGGCGTTTAAGCCCTATCCTGAGGAAAGGCAACATATCAGAGAGACACTCGGTATTGATGAGAGTGATGTGGTTCTGGTATTCAGCGGCAGATTAACGTATTACTATCCCTTACATAAGTTCCTAGACTACATGGCTAAGGCTATGAGGAGGATACATTATAAAGAGCGCTGTAAAGTTAAGCTCCTCCTTGTGGGCGAGAATTTCTCGCCAATTCTCGATTACGTCGAGAAGCTAGGTCTGAACTCTTATGTGATTTATGCTGGGAGGTACCAGAAAGCTAAGGACTTAGCAAAAATACTTTCAGCCACAGATATAGGACTGATCTTCCGCATAGATGATCCAATGTTTGATTACGCCATTCCAGCGAAATTCTATGAATACGTAGCATGCGGGCTTCCAGTATTCGCTGTAGTCCGCAAGTCTTCTGAGCTAGCGAAGGTCATAAAAGACGGTGGTTTAGGTATTATCTGTGAGCCTAATGACGAAAAGTACATTATTACATTCCTCGAAGAATTGACAGACAAGGGAAGATCACTTCTAAAATCATACAAGCAAAATGCTATAAAAATCAGACCTAGAGTTAATAGGATTATATCGGGATTAAAGTTATATCTTCTGTTACAGAGGATCCTAAAGTGAGAGAATATTCGGAAGCATATATTAGGGGACCAGTAAAAATGAGGGTTTTAATGATAGGTGACTGAGCTATTAAGCTACGGGCATTCTATCACCATATTTCAGACTTTGACGAATAGTGTTAAAAATGATCATTAAAATATCTGGCATTACCCTTTTTAAGTTTATACGTTTTGTCAAGCACGGCTCGTAAAGCCATACATTACAGACGCACTCTAGAGTTGATGAATAGTATGAAGTCTGCCTAGTGATGGAAGTGCTAGAGAAACAGAACTGTGCCATATCATTACTGGCATTTCCAGTATCGCATATTATTGGAGGAGGTAAGCCTGTTAGGAAAAGCTATCACTTAATCGTTTTTTTGAAGTCAGATGAAGGCATATTTCTCGGTGAGGGAACACCTTATGGATCTTCAATAGTCAGAGACTACATTAACTTCTCATCACTCATCGAAAGACTTCAAGAATGTACCTTTAAAGAGGCTCGTATGAAACTCGCAGAGTATGAGAGGAGCCTGCTGAAAAAGTCTTGGAGAATAAGTTGGGGAGCATTTCTAGCACTAGAGATGGCGTTGTTGGATTTTTATGGGAAGAAGAGGAGAGTACGAGTTGCAAATATTCTTGGAGGTGTGTTCAGAGAGAAGATCAATGTATGGGGTACAGTATTTCTCGACATACCTAGTAGAATGAAATATGGCCTAGTATCCTGGCTTAGAAAGGGTGTTAAACATATTAAGATTAAGATTCCATGTAGTTTAAGCGAATTAAGGAAAATTCTGTCTTCTCTGGTTGATGATGTCAAAGAGCATAATGTGATCTTAAGAGCCGATGCTAATGAATGCTTTCAAAGCATTGACAAAGCATTCAGGGCTTTGAAGCTTATGGAGAAGTACAATGTCTCGATCGTCGAGCAACCAATGCCGAGAGATAGACTTCGGGAGATTAGGGTTTTACATAAACATTTTTATCCTTCCCTTGAGATAATGCTTGATGAAAGCCTAGTGCATCCAAATATGATTGAACGTATCGCATTTGAAGAGATTACTAATACGATAAATATCCATCCTTCAAGATTTGGTTGTCTAACAATAACACGTGAAACAATTCTCCGTGCTCAGAACCTCGGTTTAAAGGTTCAAATTGGCTCAAGCTCAATGACCGAGATAGGCTTAGCTGGGTACCTCCATCTCGCATCATCTATTCCTCGACTTGACTACCCACTTGAAGAAGTGGGTTTAGCATCTTTTTATCCCAGTTATTCAATACTTAGAGAATTTTTTAAGCCAGTCTTCGATATAGTTGATGGACACATAACTTTATCCAATAAGCCCGGCATAGGCATAGATATTTCTGACTTAAATTTCGAGGTCCTCAAAAAATACTCTATAAGCACTTCTTTAAGAGATTTTATACTTGCATCTATTAGTCATGTAATAAATAGGTTAAATATGCAATATTTCCATGAAAAAGTTTTTGTTACTAATCCTAAGAGCTCTGCGTAAGAGTTAAAACTTGCATACGCTACCATAGCATAATATTGGAAAATGTCTATGTTGATAAATAAGTAGCGCTAAAAAATGAAAATTGCTGTAAATAACTTTCTACTTGTGATATTTAGTGATGATGAGAAACACATTATAGAAGAAGTTACTTCTAATATTCAAAAAAGCTATAACATACTTCAACATCGTTTTGTAGTGAAAGTAAACAATTATAGTGTCTTATCTATGTATAGAAAAGAAGTATTAAGTATAGGTAATCAAGTCATCATCTATAATGGCATAATACCTAACCCAGAACTTTGTAAAAAGTTTTCTATTGACGCACTAAAATACTATGATTTTCAAGCAGCAATAGCATTTATAGATGAGAATTCGGACAGAATACTCGTGGTCAGAGATTCCTTCGGTACAAGAGCGGTATTCTATACCTGCTTGATTCCTCGTAACTTATTCATAATATCATCAGACCTGGAATTAATAAGGAAAATGCTTGAGATGTTAGGTATTGAGTTACACACTGACATTATAGCATTATATGAGTTTATGATTAATGGTTATATTAGTAGGAATAGAACCTTATTCAAGGAGATAAAGAAACTTGAAGCAGGTCAATACTTAGAGCTATTGATAAACAACAAAGTACAATTCACGACAGCTTATTATTGGAATCCCGAATTTGAAATTAAATCTGATAATAACAGTTATAGAGTCTCAGAGCTTATAGATGCTCTTTTTGATAATCTGTATATTAAAAATATTCCAAAGGATGAAAATGTAGGACTATATTTCTCAGGAGGACTAGATACAACACTGATAACCTCTGCACTATTAAGCATTCCGATATACTCTTCTAAAATTTTTAATCTGATTTCTGTGTATTTTCGAGAAGATCCGAGAGATTTGAATTATATAAGTAGAGCATTGCACGATCTTAAGAAGATTATGGACTATGACAAACTAAAGAGAGTGCTGATACACGAAGTAAGTCTTAATAAATATCTTTCAATATACTTAAATCTCCTAAGAAAACACTTGAGAAATTTGGGATTGCCGAGTCAAGGTGATGCTGCGTTACCTTATTTACTAGTTGCTCATATTGCAAACAGATATAACCCTAGGTATATGGTTACTGGTGATGGTGGTGATGGACTTTTCGGAGGTTATGATATGGATGTAGCTTTTCTACTTGATTCGCTGATGTCACTTAGAATAACAGAGGCAATTAAGGTTTTTAGAAATATTAAACGATCGAAAAAAATAGTAATTGGACAATTAGTACATTACATGCTTGATTTATTCCCATCATTGAAATACTATTACATACGCAGAAAACTCATTAAAATAGCTTCAAAGAATTTAGCACAAAAGAAGAAGATTGTTAATCTTATATCTCATTACATCTCAAGAACTCATTTAGTGAACTTAAGTAATGGATATACACTATTTAAACGGATGTTGTTTAAATACCTCAAGTACAAGCTTCCGCTTTTAGCGTTAACAAATACAAAAGCTCATGAATATTTTGGAATAGCGCTAATGTTTCCATTCCTTACAAGGAAAATAGTTAGAGCTGTGCTTCAGCTTAATGATAGAGTATTCTTTTTACCGCTTGGTTCCCGTAGCATTCAAAGAATTATTCTGAAAATAATCGGATTTTCACCTGAAATATATATGCAATCTAAGGTAGGTTTTAGTACTACAGACTATGTGCTAAGGAGTAGTCTTCTCAATGTTATGAAACACAAAATTATGCGGTCTCCAATTGCTACTAAATACTTCAATCTCTGTGATGTAAGTAATAAACTGGAATTGCTTAATCTTTATAATGCTATAATGTTGATAGAGGACGAAGAACATTGATGAGAGAATTTGTAGCTTCAGTCTTGGTTACATTGGTCTTTCTACAGTTCGTAGTAAAAAATCAGTAATTACAATTTCCAAGCGACATAGTGAGGAATAAAAGAGAAACAGTCACTTACTAAGAAGGAGAGGATATAGTAGAATATATCTTTATGCCAATGTAGACAATAATGAAGTTCTCGTAACAAGTACACGCTCAGTTATCAGCATAAGAATATAAAAACATATTAGAAATTAAGAAAGGCAAAAATTAGCATGATTTTCTAAGATTAATAGAATAGAAGTATATAGTGAGCATTATGTATGAGAAGGTTAGCGTTATAGGTCTTGGTCATGTAGGTCTTCCTGCTGCAGTTTTATTCGCTTCTAAAGGGTTGCAGGTTACTGGTATTGATATCGATGAACATAAGGTTAGGGCCGTTAATATGAGCAAATGCTATATCAAAGAGCCTAGATTAGATGATTTGTTAAGAGAAGTTGTTTCCAATGGTCTATTAACTGCCACTACTAATGGTATCGATGCGGTTAAATTATGTGATGCTGTAATAATTGCGGTTCCTACACCTATTAGAAATAATATTATAGATCTCAGTTATCTCAAATCTGCTTTAGAAGTTGTCAAACAGGGTCTCCATAAGGATTTACTTATTGTTATCGAATCGACAATTCCACCTAAATTGACTGTAGATTTTATTAAGCCTTTTCTTGAAGAAAGTGGCCTTTCTGTTGAAAAGGATTTCTTTCTTGCTCACGTTCCCGAAAGAATCGCTCCAGGTAGGGCTATTGAGGAACTTCTCCATATTCCGCGTGTAATTGGTGGGGTTGGGCCTAAATCTACGAGAAAAGCTGTTGAACTCTATAGCAGAGTTAATCCAAACTTATTACTTACTGATGCCACTACAGCCGAGTTTATTAAATTAGTGGAAAATTCCTTCAGGGATTTAAATATAGCCTTTGCTAATTTCCTAGCTCTTGTCGCTGAGAAAATAGGTATTGATGTTTATGAGGCCATTAAGCTTGCTAATACACATCCACGTGTTAATATTCATAAACCAGGCGCTGGTGTCGGTGGACCTTGCCTGACTAAGGATCCTTATATGCTCACTAAGGTAAGTGAGAACATATTTGGAGTAAACCTTATTTTTCTTGCCCGGAAAATAAATGACTACATGCCCTACCATGTCGTGAAAATTGTCGACAAAGCCTTAGATGATGTGGGTGTTAGCATGAGAGATGCCAAAATTGCTATCCTTGGAGTTTCATATAAAGGCAATGTCAGTGATACTCGTAATAGTCCAGCTAAGGTTATAGTGAAAGAGCTTTTAAGACGAAATGTTAGTGTAGTTGTCTATGATCCGTATACTTCTGAAAGCTTCGGTGCAGAAAGAGCTAGAAGTCTTAAAGAAGCTTTAAAGGGTGCCGATGTTATGTTAATAGTCACTGATCATAGTGAATTTAAGAATATAGATTTAAATACCATCGGCAATATTATGAGACATCGCATTATCGTCGATGGAAGAAGAGTTTTCGAACCTTTTGATGTCACGAAAAAGGGTTTCAAATATTATGGTATAGGCTTTGGAAAGGCGATTAAAATATGAGTGTTATAGTTGTTATCGGTACTAGACCTGAGATAATAAAGATGGCTCCTGTTATCAAAGAATTAGAGAGGCATAGTATTGATTTCGTTCTAATTCATACTGGTCAGCATTATGACTATGAAATGAGTTACATATTTTTACAAGAACTGAAACTTCCAGAGCCTGACGTTAACTTAATCCTAGACAATAGAAAATCGGCGGCTCAAATTGGCGAAATGATGATTAAACTTGAGAAAGCTATCGAGGATAAAAAATCAAAACTTATGCTTATTCAGGGTGATACCAATACTATGCTTGCAGCTGGGTTAACTGCCTTAAAACTTGGCATAAAACTAGGGCATATTGAAGCAGGTCTTCGAAGCTATGATTGGAGAATGCCTGAAGAACACAATAGAAGAATGATAGACCACGTTTCAGATTACCTCTTTGCGCCTACAGAAATTTCAAAGAGAAATCTTCTAGAAGAGCATGTGTGGGGTGAGGTATATGTGACAGGGAATACTGTCATTGATACTCTCGAAATATATTTTGATAAGGTTGAGGAAATTGAGTCTCAGGTTCTTGAGAAAATACAATTTGAAGAGTATGCTCTTGTAACGTTCCATAGATCTGAAAATGTTGATAATCTTCAAGTTCTCCGAGATTTCATCAGGATATTACAAAAAAGTCCTCTGCCTGTGGTTTATCCTATTCATCCGAGGACTAGGAAAAGACTACAAGAGTTTGGATTATGGAATGAAATTAAGCGTATATCTCATCTACAACTCCTTCCACCACAAGGTTACTTCGAATTTCTCGTTTTAATGAAAAATTGCAAACTTATACTAACTGATTCTGGTGGTCTACAAGAGGAAGCCACTTATCCTAAAATACGTAAACCTGTACTAGTCCTACGTATGTCTACTGAGAGACCGGAAGCAGTTATCCACGGCTTTGCGAGAGTGGTTGGCGTTAGCCCAGTAGTAGTGTTAGCTGAGTTAGAAAAACTCCTTCACGAAGAGGTAAGGTTACCAAATAAATCGCCTTTTGGTGATGGTAAGGCATCAAAGAAAATTGTAAGTATTGTTAAATCTAAACTAGAGGTTTGGAAATAGAGAGATCATTCTCTTATTTTTTCTCTTTTTAGCTCAAAGACCACAGTTCCTCCCTTTGTATACGGTTTTCCAGGATCAGGACATTGTATATATCCTATATCGTCTTTCTCTCCTATGCCGAGTGTTTTTGCCGATACTCCTTTAAGGAATGGCACAAGAAATGTTAGCATAGAGCTGAGTGCATGTAAACATATTTTTGTATGTTGCATAGACTTAATGTAGAATTTTTCAATAACAAACATATCGCTGGGTTTATAACCAGTAGCGCAATACCCGTGAACTTTCTTCACAGTAATATATACACGATAATAGGGTGCCATCATGCTCACCCTTTCAACAATCTTATATTAGCGACATTATAAAGATGCCCTTCCTTTATATACATCATCCTTAAGTTTATTTTATTAGCGCGATTCAGATTAAAAATTATAAGATACTTGTTTATGATAAAGGAAGAGTTAAATTAGATCATTTTTACTGGAAGAAAAAAATTATAGGATTGGCATGATTTAAGGTTTTGAGTGTTGAGCCTATCTATTTAGTTTATTTTTTTACTCGATTGTATAATTACACTGATCCAGATGAGGAGCGTAGACCCTGGAATGATCCCTCAGTCGTTCCTAGACTAATTAATGGTAGGAGGGATGATCCTAGAATAGGTAAGCCTTGGGATTAATTTTATCCTCTACATAAATAGTTTGTGGGGGTTATGTGAAGAGGTTTTGGAAGTTTTCGCTGGATGTTTGTTTGCCTGTGTTTGTTTCTTCATTTGTGTTTTTTGTTAATGTCTTTCTTTTTTATCTTTATAAGTC
>Ga0164311_10000782_pt1 | contig 14669 bp, 9 predicted proteins | sample GuaBasSedimGuay2_FD_121796 | JGI IMG/M metagenome (GOLD analysis project Ga0164311, IMG submission 121796) | Subseafloor sediment microbial communities from Guaymas Basin, Gulf of California, Mexico - Guay2, Core 4569-9, 9-12 cm | ecosystem: Environmental > Aquatic > Marine > Hydrothermal vents...
CTGCTGTTCCTGCTTCCATCTCTTCTTTTCCTTTCTCCTCTTTTCCTCTAATTCCTCTAATTCTCTCCTCCTTCTTTCTCGCTCAAGGGCTAAAGCAATCTCCCTCTGTTTCCGTTCTATCTCCCTCAACTCCCTTTCTCTCCTCTCTATCTCCCTCTGCATCTGTCTCCTTCTTGCTTCCACTTCCCTTCTTCTTCTCATCTCCTCCTGTCTTCTTCTCTCCCTTTCCCGCTTCATCTGAGCCAATCTCCTCTTTCTTTCTCTCTCCTCGCGCCTTCGCTTTATCTCCTCTTGCCTCCTCCTCTTCTGTTCTCTCCTTTCTCTTTCCAGAGCACGCAATCTCTCTTCTGCCTTCCTCTTCTTCTCCTCTATCTTTCTCAACCTTTCTCTAAACTTGGCTAACTCTTCCTCTTCTTTCTGAACGGAAGAGAGCAAGGAAATCCTCTCTTCTCTCTTCTCTCCCTTTCTCCATCTTGCCTTTCCACCTTTCCTTTCTGGTTTGGATACCTTCTTGAAGACAAAAGGAATTCTCAAGGATATCTCCTTCTCCTGTATCTTTGAAGAAAAAGGAGGATAAGGAGCAGTAGCCTGCACCGCCCTGAGCACGGTTTTATCCAAGACTCTATACCCTGAACTCTTTATTATCCTTGCCTCCCGCACTCTTCCTTGGGGAGATAAGAGGAGTTCTAAAATAGCAGTTCCTTCCAGGTTTCTGGTGCTCTCTGGGCGAGTAACAGCCTGACTTATCTGCCTCTGAATCCTCTGAGCATAGGACACTTTAGCCCTTGGAGAGGTTATTATGGGCTTTTGCTTTTCCTCTCCTTCTATCTGTGCCCTTAATCTCTGAATGGAGGCTTTTATCTTCTCTCTTCTCTCTGCTGCTCTTTCTTCTTCTCTCTTTGCCTCCTCCATAGCCTTCTGAAGAGAGGTTATCTTTCCCTCCAATCTCTTTTTTATCTTCCTGTTTATCTCCTCTAAACTCCTCTCTTGTTCTGTCCTTTTTGCTCTTAGGATCTCTCCTATCATTTTTGCCTGACGCTCATTCTCTTTGGCTAACTCTTCCACCCTCCTCATCAATGCGAGCAGTTCCTTTCTTCTTTTCTTTGCCTCCTCTTCGGCTTTGCGCGCCTCCTGCTCTTTCTGGGAAAGGATAGATAATTGCTCCTGTATCTGCTTCCTTAAAGCCAACATCTTCTTTGTTTCTTCCCTCTCCTCAACCTCCTCTATCTCCTTTCTAAACCTTCTCTCTTTCTCTTTTAGGGAAACTATTGTAGGAGTGATAAAGAGCACAAGTTCTGTTTGGTTGTTCTGGAACTCTCTGGATTTGAACAACTCTCCTAACACAGGTATATCTCCTAATAAAGGGAATTTTTGTAAATTGCTTGCCTGGTCGTTCTGAATCAAGCCTGCAATAAGCAGGGTATCTCCCTGCCCTACATTTACCTCTGTTTGAGCAGTGCGCGTCTTCAACGCTGGAGTATCCCCTCCTGATTTGGTAGCATAACTCCAGTCAAGACTACTTACCTCTGCCCGAAGTTTGGTATTAATACTTCCTTCAAAGACTACCGTAGGCTCAATCTCCAAGAATACACCATAGGGTTTCCATTCAATATGCGGATTATCTCCTGAAACCTGCACAGGGATCTCTCCTCCTACCCGAAAGTTTGCCTGTTTTCCGCTGTTGGTGACCAGTTTAGGATGAGCAAGAAGTCTTGCTTTACCTTCTTCAAAGAGCATACTTAACTTGGCGGTAACCGCACTATACTGCCATCTGCCTATCTTCACCAGCCCGGGAGTAAGTTGGGAAAAGGTGTTAAGCCATTCCTCCGTAGGGCTCAAATCAGGGATCTCGGAGAAATAAAAAGCCTCTGACCAAGCCACCCCCATCTCTCTTAGTGCACTCTTGTTGACCTCCAGCACCTCTACATCAATCTGAATCAACTCTGGCTTCTGAGGAGAAGGTTTTCTAAGTTCTACGATATTAACCACATTCTTTAGACCGCTAACAAGATTGTTTAATTGCTTCATCTGCTCGGAGGTAGAAACTATACCCTTTAGGATAATCCTCTCTCCTTTTGCTATTGCCCTTACTCCTCCAAACCCACTAACCTTTAGCATCTCATTAATCTCCTTTGCTGTCTTTCTCAAATCCTGCTGGATAACCTCCACAGCAAAAACTTCCCTTCCTCCAAACTTATCCCAGATAATCAAATTTGTTTTCCCTGCGGATTTTCCTAATAACATTATCTCTTTGTCGCTAATCACCCGCACATCGGCTATTTCTGGATTTCCTATCGCCACTCGTGTGGCTTTCTTATCCAGCACCTTTGACTGATTGACAAAGAGTTTTATGGGCTCTTTCCTCTCCTTATTCTCAAAAGAAAAAGCATCTAAATTCGCAGGCACTTCTTGGGCAAAACAGAAAGAGGAAAAGAGAAAAAAGCAAAAAAGCAAACAAACTCCTCTTCCTATCACCCTGCTTTCTTTCGCTCTTAAAATCCTCTTCATATCTATTTCGTTACCCCCTCTTTTTCTAAACCACGAAAGACTTCTATCTCCTTCTTCCTTTCCCTCTCTTTCTCCTCAACTTTAAGTGGCAGAATAGGAGAGAAGTTCTGCAAGAGAGTGCTGAAGTTTACCACTCCCAATGGAGACTCCTTATTGTCTTTTACTCCTCTTAACATTAGCCTGATCTTCCCCTTCTCCTCAGCAAACACTAAGTTCTCCGCTTCCTCGGGGGATAAGGCTAAGGTTATGGTAGAAATCTCTCTTCTCTCCCTCCTTCCTTGCTTTTTATCCTCGGGCAAAAAGACTTTTTTCATTTCTCTGTCCACGGCTAAAACCAGAACATTCTGGAAAAGGGGTAAGGTAATACTCTGCACCTCCTGTCTACCCCCTTCTCCTATCTTTATAAGGTCAAAGGTAGCCAGGATATCCACATAATCCCCGGGTTTAATCAATCCGGAGACAGCGCTAACACTATCTGCAGAGATGCTCACTGCTCTTTTACCTACAGGGGTTTTAATGGCTAACCATCCTCCCTTCTCAGGAGAAACTATCTTTGTGGAAAGAATCTGCTCTCCTTTCAGAATAGGGGTAATGGTCAGTTTACCTATTACTGCTTTTTTAGAACTGATAGCGGAAGGCTGGATAAACTTGGCGGGTATTTTTACTGCCTTTACATCTCTCTCTGTGATGGTTGTATCTGAGGGAATATCTCGCGCCGCAATCAACACCGGCTTAGGTTCTGTGCCCTCAAAGAGTTCTTTTTCTCTTTTTGCGAAGTAGCGATTAGCCAAAAGCACAGAGAAGATCCCCAAAATGAGAGCGGTAATTAAAGGGAGATGTTTTCTCATTTACTTTAACAGTAGTAATTCCTCATTTATCTTTATATCTGCTTTTTCTCTCAGAGAAGCAAGTAAACTCTGCAACTTCTTTGCCTCCTTCTCCCTTTCCAGTCTCTCCCTTATCTCCTCTTTCACCTTCTCCAGAGGTTTTTGCTTACTTGGTACTTTGTCAATCACTTTGACTATATGATATCCATCCTTAAGAGCGATTATCCCACTCATCTGCCCCTTCTTTAGATTAAACACAACCTCATCAAAGGCTTTGGGCATCCTCCCGCGCGCAAAGAAACCCATATCTCCTCCTCTGGAGGCATTAGGGGCTATGGATTTCTCTTTAGCCAACATCTGAAAGTTTGCTCCCTGCAAGAGTTGAATCAAGACCTGCTTTGCTTCCTTCTCACTTCTGAGCACAATTTCTCTTGCTCTTATCTTCTCTGGTTCTGTAAAAGCCTTTTTGTGTGTGTCGTAATACTCTTTTATCTCCTGCTCGGAAACACTTATCTCTTCCCTTAAATCCTCTATCAACTTATTGACTAAAATCTGTTTTCTTAAATCCTCAAGATTGTCCAACCTCATCTGGACATCCTCTTGCTTGTCCAATCCTCTTCTGTATGCCTCCTGCACTAACAACTCCCGGCTAATCAGGTCATCAAGAAATCTCTTCTCCCCTTCCAAGGTATCTACATCATAACCCAAAATGGCAGTTGCATTCTCTGGCAAAATCTTTATCTTCCGCTTAAACTCCTCCAAGGTGATTATCCCTGCATTTACCTGGGCTAATATCTTCCCTTCTCCCTTTTTTCCTCTCGCTTTTTCTCCTCCTTTCTTATTGGCACAACCAAATAGTAAAAGGAAGGTAATAACCAGTAAAACCCACTTTCTCATCTCTTCCTCCTCATCTGTCCGCCAAAGCAAACATCAGGTTTGCCTCCGCTACTGTCTTCCCCTCTACTAAAGCCTTACCATAAACCTGTCCCGTGCTCGTGCGTAGTTTTACTACTTCTATCTCCAGCCTTAACTGGTCTCCTGGAACCACACGCTGACGAAATCTTGCTTTATCTATACCTATAAAATAGGCTATCTTCCCCCTATTCTCTCTTCTACTTAGCATCAGAACTCCGGCACTCTGGGCTAAGGCTTCTATAATTAGCACTCCAGGCATTACTGGACGCCCGGGAAAATGTCCGGTGAAGAAGTAGTCATTTAAAGTAACATTCTTCACTGCCACAATCCGCTTTCCCTCTTCTAGCTCCAGCACTTTATCCACCAGTAGAAATGGATAACGGTGAGGCAATATCTCTTGAATCTCCCGGCTATCTAAGGTGGTTTTGGAAGAATATTGTCCAGAGACTGCCTGGATCCCTGCCTCCTCTTTCCTTTCTTTTTCTTTGTTTATCCTCTTCAAAAGGTGAATATTAGCCCAATGTCCACTCTTTATCGCGATTAGATAACCTCCAAGAGCACATCCTAAAAGATAGAGGTCACCTACCAAGTCCAGAATCTTATGACGGACAAACTCATCGGGAAAACGCAGGTTATCTACAGACCCAGTATTATCTACTATTAGCGTATTCTCGGGATCTGCACCTTTCCCTAAACCCTCATTGCGTAGCCTCTCTACCTCGGCCTCTAAACAAAATGTGCGTGCTCCCGCAAGTTCTTTCTCAAACACCTCTCTTCTTTCCTCCTTATCTGCGGGAAAGCGCAGGATTAAGTGTTGAGGAGGGAGGGAAGGGTAATCGAGGGTATAGGAAATCTTAAACTCATCAGCAGGAAGGATAACCAGAGTTGCATCATTAGATTGAACGCAAAGTGGCTCGTTGGGTTGAAAACTCCTCTCCACCTCTTTTTGCTCCTCTATCCCTGCCTCTTTCAATACCTCAAAGAACCTGAGAGCACTTCCATCCATTCCCGGCACCTCTGGACCATCTATCTCAATGATAAGGTTATTAATCCCTAATCCAAACAAAGCGGCCATTAAGTGCTCAATAGTATACACCTCCACAGATCTCTGTCCTTCAGAGGTAGAGAGGCTGATACCTACAGAGGTACACCGGCGCGAATGCTCTATTAAATTCCTCACATCTGCCTTGATTATAGGTTTCTCCGCAAGGTCTGTGCGCACAAAGTTTATCCCTGTATTGGGCAGAGAAGGTTTAAATTTCAACCTTACTCTCTCTGCAGTATGCAAACCTATTCCTTCCAGTTGCACTTCTTTTTTGATAGTCCGCTGAAACTCCCTTTTCATAATACCTCTCTCACTCTCCTACTCGCTCTTCTAATTTCTTTACTCTTCTAAAAAGTGCGGGCAGACGCTGAATGCAGGCTTTTACCCTCTTTTCCTCCTGATGAGGTTTGGCAGGAAAACCGGAAACAGAAGTATTGGCAGGAATGGACTTTGTCACTCCTGATTTAGCCGCTACCACCACATTATCTCCAATGCTTAGATGTCCGGCTACCCCTACTTGCCCGGCAAGAATAACATTCTTTCCTATCTTTACACTCCCGGATATCCCTACCTGAGAGACAATGATAGCATTCTCTTCTATATTTACATTATGCCCTATTTGCACGAGATTGTCAATCTTTGTTCCTTTTCCAATACAGGTCTTACTAAACCTTGCACGGTCAATGGTAACATTTGCTCCTATCTCCACATCATCACCAATCTCTACCCATCCTATTTGCGGTATCTTATGATGCACTCCCCCTACGGTAGAGTAACCAAAACCATCACTTCCTATCACTGTTCCGTTATGGATAATAACTCGATTGCCGATCTGCGTCCTTTCACGAATAGAGACATTAGCATAGATTATGCATTCCTCTCCAATAGAAGTTCCTTCCCCAATATACACTCCAGAATAGATCACTGTCCCTCTACCTATCCTCACTTTATTTTCAATAACCACATAGGCTTGAATGGCTACATCCTCCTCTAAAATTACATCCTCTGCTATTATCGCTGAAGGATGAATACCTTTGGGCTTGCGAACGGGCGGAGCGAAGAGAGGAACAATCTTGGAGAAAGCAAAAGAGGGATTCTCGGTATAAAGCAAAGAAAGCCCTTTTCTCTTCCTTTTTTCCACCTCCTCTCTATCCCGCATAGCAACCACTACCGCAGAAGCCATTGTCTTTTCCAGAAGAGGAAGATATCTCTTCTCTTCTACAAAACTAATCTCTCCCTCTTGAGCGTCCTCTATCCCTGCAACTCCATAAATAAGCACATCCTCCCCTTCTATCTTCCCTCCTATCAACTTTGCCAACTCCAGTAAACTCTTTTTCATCGCTTTTCCTCTTGCCACAACCTTCTACTCTTCCACAAAAGGCAGGATATTTTATTTCTCCAGTGCTTTGATAATCTTATTCGTGATATCCAAACTTTCATTTCCATAGAGCAAAACCCGCTTGTCCAATATTATATCATAGTTTCCTCTCTTTGCCTCCTCTTGGATAACCTTATCAATATCCTGAAGGATCTCGCTCATCATCCTCTCCCTCTCTTTAAGAAGTTCTGTGTGGGAGTGCTTGGCAAATGTGCGCAGTTCTCCTCTCTTCTTGGAAAGTACCTTCTCCTTTTTCTTCTTGCTTTCCGGAGAAAGAATCTTCATCTCCTTTTGCAAATCCTCTATCTCCTTCATCATTTTCTGTATCTTCTCCTGAGTCTTCCTCTGGTCTGTGCGAAGTTTATTGTTCAAGTCTTCTGTCTTCTTATAACTGTTGAATACCTTCTCTACATCTACATAACCAATCTTAACCTCTGCGCAGAAACCTAATGAGCATACCAGCAAAAGAATACCTACTCCTGCTCCTATTCTTTTCATTTCTCCTCCTCTTTCTGCTGGCAAGTTCATTCTAAACTGACCAGCAAAGTCTCTAAAAATCTCTGCTCATACTAAAGTAGAAATGTCCTTCCCTTTTTTCTCCCGGTTCGGGATCAAAACCATAACCATAATCAAGTTTTATAGGACCGATGGGAGTACTGATGCGCACTCCCACCCCTGCTCCCTTCTTTAGATCGCAAAGATCAATATCTCTTGTTTTCTCCCAAACATTTCCCATATCATAGAAGATAGCCGCTTTTATCACATCCTTCACCAAAGGAAATCTAAGTTCGACACTCGCCAGCAATATCGACTCTCCTCCTATCGGTTTTCCATAAAGACGCGGACCAACCTTCCGGTATTTATATCCGCGAATAGTCCCTCCACCTCCTGCATAAAAACGCTCATAAATAGGAACACCCGCATCCTCTCTATCGCTCGCCAGACCTGTCATCATTCGCACTTCTAAAACCAGATCTGAAAATTTACTCTCCCTGGGAGGAGAAAAGAACTGGCTCATCTCAGCCACATACTTGTTGAACTTTTTATCTCCGCCCAACCCAGCAAACTCCAGTGAGTTGCTCAATACATTTCCCTTATGAGGGTCTATCTTGCTATCTCGTGTATCACGGATAACCTGAAAGGTTAAGGAACTCAGAATGTTTCTCCCTTCTTCCCTGGTAATATCCTCTATCTTCAGACTATCTCCGCTGATACTGCTGATTTCTACCTCCTCCAAACAATAGAGAAAACTCCAGCGCCATATCTTATTAAACGCCTTGCTAATTCGGATATCTCCTCCTTTTCTCCCTTCATCATAATCCTCCCTTTCCCAGGCACGATTATACAAATCAAAGCCTACAGAGAGAGGCTTCCCTCCAAACCAGGGTTCGGTAAAACTCAATAAATAATCACTTCTTGTTCTGCCAAACTCTGCTTTTACTCTTAAATCCTGCCCACCTCCACTGAAAGTAGGAAAATTATTGATATCAAAATTGCTCTGGGCTATCTCTATAAACCCAATTCCTTTATCCACAGAACTATATCCTCCTCCAAAACTAAACTCTCCTGTCTTAGCTTCCTTCACTTTAATAACCAAATCCTTCCTGTCCGGTAATTCGCTATCTTTAATCTCATAATCTACCTCCTCAAAATACCCAAGGTTCTTTAAGTTCCTCAAACTTTCCTCTAACTTTTTCCCATCAAACCTCTCTCCGGGAAAGAGGTTAATCTCTCTTCTAATTACCACATCCTTGCTGATCACATTCCCTTTAATATCGATGCGATTAACATAAAAAGGTTCTCCTTCCTTTATCTGATAGAGGATATCTATCTTGCTCGTTTCTCTGTTTAGGAGAGTTTGTGGAGAGATAGAAGAAGATAGATAGCCTTTATCAAAATAGAGTTTACCAACCCGCCACACATCTCTTTCGAGTTTTTTCTCTGTAAATATATCTCCTGGAAGAAGTTTTAACTCTTTACCTATCTCTTCTTTGCTTAAAGCCTTATTTCCCTCAAGCAGGACTCTACCTACCTTATACCTATTTCCTTCTTTGATCTTGAGGGTGACAAACACTTCTCCTTTCCTATTATAGGAAACAATAGGGGTTATCTGAACATCTGCATACCCTGCTTCCCGGTAGAGTTCTTCTAAACGCTGGATATCCTTCCTTAGCACATCTTCTTTAAGTATTCCAGAGTTAAACAACCATTTCTTTCTTGTCCTTAAAAGTTTCAATATTCTCCTATCTGAGAACTCCTTGTTCCCCTCTATACAGATGTCTCTAACATACATCCTTCTACCTTCATCGATCAGAAGATGAACAATCGCCTCATTCCTCTCTTTCTCAACCTCTACCTTTTGCTTTATAGTGCAAAGATAATACCCTCTCTGCTTATAAACCTCCTCTATTTCCTTGACTACCTTCTTTAACTTAGCCTTATCTATGGGCTTGTTGATAAGATCCTCCTTCCTAAGGAGGCTGTCAAGATATCTCTTGCTAAATACCCTGTTTCCTTCTATTAGTATCTGAGTAAGCACAGGTTTTTCTTTCACTTCAATTACTATCTCCACTCCCTTTTCCTTCACAAAGGACTTTATCCTCACATCTTCAAAATAACCAGTTTTATAGAGTTGTTTGATATCTTTATTTAGAAGAGGTAGAGAAAATTCTCCTCCTGCTTTAGAGTTGATATGGGAAAGGATAAAAGTATCTGATATTTTCCTGTTTCCTTCTATCTTTATTCTCTGAATAACCTCTTTCTCCTCTCGTTCCTCTTGGGAGTGCGAGAGTCTTATATCTATCAGAAAAAAAAATAGAAGAAAAAACAAAATACCTATCTTTTTAATTTCGGGCATTGCTTCACAAGCAATCTTTAGCAGAACCTTTTAGAAAAAGTCTCTCCGAATTGTTCTTACTCCTTGCGCGTATTTCTCTCCAAGTTTATCAGGAGTTGGATTATCTCGCTGATTGTGTAGAAGTAGACAAAACTCAACCCTCCATAAAGAACAAAGCCAGCAAATATTCCCAAATCTTGCACTCCTTGTCTGGGAATCATCCAGATCCCGACAATTCCTCCTAAAACTCCTACTATTGCTGAAATCCAAGCAAAGACCTTCAATATCAATATAGCGACAGGTAAAATCTTATAATCTTTCATCTCTCACCTCCTCTAATTTTCCTCTGCAAAAGAAGGCTATGCAGAGATAAACATCTGACGAAGGGCAAGATTAGATGCCCCTATTGCTATTACCTCTTCTCCTAAATGTGCGGGAACAATTTTTACCTTCTTCAGAGAATGATTGAATGACCACTTACGCACTGTCTCTTTGATAGAAGAAAGAAGAAACTCTCCTGCTTTCTCTATCCCTCCACCAATAATCACTAACTCCGGGTCTAAGAGATTAATAAGATAAGCAAGACGAACCCCTAAACTCCTTCCTGTCCTCCTTATCAACTCCTTTGCCAGAGCATCGTTCTCCTCGGCAGCCTGAATAATTATCCTCAGATTGACATTCTCTATCTTTTTCTTTGCCAACTTAAGAATCTGCGACCTCTTGCCTTTTTTAAGTGCCTCCTTTGCTCTTTCTATAATCCCGAAGTCTAAGTTCCAGCGGTAGAAAGGATTATCCTCTACTGTCGGTTGGGTAGAAAGAAGAGAATTCTTTTCGGGATTATAGATACTCAACTCTCCTGCACTTCCGGTAGCCCCTCGATAGAGCTCGCCATTGGCAATTATACCACATCCTACCCCGGAGTAAATATAGATTGCGTTCTTCACTGCGGGAAAGTATAACCACCATTCTGCAAAGGCGGCAGCAGTAGCATCATTTTCCACTACAATAGTAGAAGGATTGAACTCATTTTTTATCAATTCCTCTAAAGAGAGATAGACAGAAAGATAGGCAGGTCCGATGCGCGAAGGCCAGTGAATAAGCCCATTTTCGTAGTCTACAATCCCACCTATCCCTATTCCTACCCCGCTAATATCCTTCTGCTTTATCTTGGCTTTCTTTATTAACTCCTTCGCTAACCTGAAGGCTGAGATAAGAATCTTGCGGATATCTACCTCCTTTATCTCCTCCTTTCCTTGCTGAAGCACCCTTCCTTTAAAATCTATTACTACCGCTACCACACTCTTAAGATTAACCCCTATTCCCAGAATATAAGCCCTTTGAGGATTGAGTTGGAGTAAGGTTGCCGGGCGCCCCCCAGTAAACACTTCTCCCTTTTCCAATATTATCTTTTTCTTGAGCAGATTCTGCAGATAATTGGAAACGGTGGGAAGATTCAAACCCGTATGTTTGGCAATCCCTGCCAGACTCATTCCTCCTTTTCTTCTTATCGTTTCCAAAATAAGCAAAGTTCTCTTTTCCTGCTCACTTAACCCCTCCACCCGAATTCTCTTGCTCACCTTCACCTCCTTTATGAGTTGATGGCTGGCTTAGAACTTCTGAGTATAAAATATCCTCACCAAGTGCTGGGTATCCAAGACAGCGTGGGAATAGGGAATATATTCTGGTTCCGAATATACCCCCAAATCTCCATACTGCAGGCTCAGGGTAGCATCAGGGTCTATGTGATAGATTATCTCTGCATAGAGATTGTGATGACCCTCCACCTCTTCTTCTCCGTTATCAATATACTGATTAAGATTGGCGACATATGAGTAGCGATAAACAAAACGAGTGCTCAACTTAGAGTTGGGTTTGTATTCTATCTCCAGACCATCGTAGGTTAGTTCATCATAGTAGTAATCATCTGCTATGCGATTGGCAAACTTAAATTCGTTGGTGGTATGGTCAAAGGTTAAGGTAATCTGGGAAAAAGGCTGGTAGATAACCCTTGCTTTGTAGATATTATAATGGGGATAAGGAGGTTCAGGATTAGCAGATACCCAACTATATAAATCATCGGGAAAACTCGGATATTCATTGGTATAGGTATAGATAGCCTCGGTAGTCAACCAATCTGTCCATTCATATCTTAGACCAAAAGCGGTTCGGTCTACAGAGAGATCTCTTCCTTCGGAATCCTCGGGTTTGTCCTCATAGATATAAACAATCTTTGATTGCAGATTGTCCAGGATATCATACTCTATCTCCGAACGATAAATAGCCTCAATAAACTCATCATCGGATACACGATGAGCATTGCGGTAGTTGAACAAAGGTCTTATCCTTCCCTCAAAGAACCTGGACCTTAAAGTAAGCCCATATACCTCCCGGTCAATATCCACACTATCTCCTAAACGCACCGCTTCATCTTGGGGAGAGCGAGGGAAGAAAGAGAGATACCTGCCCCACGCCTGGTCATCACGGGTATAGGTATAACTGGCCAAAGGAGCATAGAAATCCTCTCCCAAGCGGGTATAGGAAAAATCAATATCTAAGGGAATATCCTCATAATAGTAGGCGGGAAAGAGGGTAGGAATCTTGGTAGTAAGTTTTAGTTTATAAGCATCATCCTCTTTTTCTTGCTCATGGACACTACTGAGAATATTTTCTTTCCTCTTGCTTCGGGCAATCTCTGCACTAAGCACAGTATTCTCAAAGGAATATGGGCTATATTGAATATCCAGACCTCCTGCCCAAGCATATGCATCTCTGCTTCCCTCTACATAGCCAACCCTTCCTGTCTGGGTAGTACCTATCTGCCACTCCTCTGAGAGCCGATATCTTGCCCTTAAAGCCATTGGAAGAGCGTTTAACTCTGAGTAATCCTCCCAAACATCCAAAGGGGTAGCAATAGTACTCTCCAAACTGAAATCTCCGTATTCCGGGTCTCCAAAAGCAAGACTTACTCCTCGCAATCTCCTTAACCATTGATGTTCACTATCCTCAGTATACCAATCCTTCTTCCACTCTCCGCTCTCCCAGCCTGTAGCGGTATACTCCTGCCCCTGTTCCCAGTAGTCTAACCAAGGGCTTGGTTCCCAGTATATATGGTGATTGGAAAGCCCTAAGGGATCATCCGAACTGAGTGCTTCTTCTTGCCCGCCAAAAGGAAAAACCTTCATCTTCCAGGCATCACCCTTATACTCTACCCAGAGACTACGCACAGGTCTGTATTCAGAAGAAAACTCATAATCTGAGATTGTGCCGAATGAATCTGTCCATCCCTTTCCCAGCTCATCAGACCAACTGGCGGATAAAGATGTAGGAACTATCTTCCCTCCCTCCACTTTAATCTCGGGAATATCGATTACATTTCCTTTATGCGTTCTTACTGTCTGCGGGATAGTGGTTTCTAAATTACCCCAGTATTTCAATTGAATGTCTGCATAATCACTTTTATCAGCGTTATATATCCTGAACTCCGGAGTCCTTCCAATAAATGACCAAGGGTCATTGACTATCTCCATTCCGAAACTCCAGTTTTCAGAGAGGGCAGCATCTACATTCACCTTCAGACGATTATAGATTACCGGGTCAAAGGTGTTAAACCGCAAATCTCCATACAGATATCGCCAATTGTTCTCCTGCCAGTCAGCATCTGCCTTCTTCCATTCCACCTCTCCATCACTATAAACTCCTAAACCTATGCGATACTCTCCGCTTATCCTCACGGGATAAATGGCTTTGTTCAGTAAATCCACAGCCTCCTTTTGCTTCCTTGAGATGTCCTCCACCTGAAAATAGTGAGCAGGTTGAGTAAACTCGTAGATACTCTCCTTTTCTTTGCCTGGAAAAGGAGAAAGTAGAGATTCTGTTTGCTCTATCTGCTTCTCTATCTTCTCTTCTCCCTTTCTCTGCTCAACCTTCCTCTTTTTCTCTCTGCGCACTTTCCTTTTTTTCTCTCTCTCCTCCATCTGCCTCTCTATCTTCTCTATTTTGACTAAATATCTTCGGGCAATCTCACAATCCTCATCAATCAACAAGGCTTTCTTAAATGCTTCCTTCGCCTTGCCATACTCTGTTTGCTCATAAAACTTTATCCCCTCTTCACAGTAGTAATCTACAACTCCTCCTTCCCATCCCTTCTCTAAAAAGGCATAAGCAACTCCTTTAAAGAAAAAGGAAAGAATAATGATAAATATTATCCAAACCCAAGACTTTCTCACCCTTTAATCTCACCTCCATAATCTTTGCAATTCATAGTATGCCTTGCGGGGAATGCGTTTATCCAACCCTACTTCTCTCTTCTCAAGAGCAACAATTCCCCACCATTCCTCATTCATATTTTTTCCTCCCGAGGCATCAAAGTAATAACTTCCATTTGCCCAACTACCTTCTGTATTGTGCACTGCATAGCCATTTCTATCCCACTCATTGTGTTTCCACCATTCATCTGTCCACTCAAATACAAAGCCTCCCCAACACCCTGCAGGGTCAAGATTCTTCTCTATCTCCTTCCATTGACTGCTTAAAAACAGAGCCTGATTCTCCTCATCCTCTTTATTAAGGAAGGCATTATAGGCATCACATCCAAACTCTGAGAAGAAAAAAGGCTTCCCCATCTTTTTTATCTGCTCGAAGAGGTTTCCAAAGGAATTGCCTCGATAAACAGTGATAGCCAAAAAGTCAACCTCAGGGATAAGATCTTTGCCTACATCTAAAAAACTCAAATCTGCATTCCCTAAGGCTACTGGCCGTTGGTCAATTTGATGAATCTTTTTGGCTAACTGGTTAACAAACCTGTAATAGACCTCTGCTTTCTTCTCAGCGAGTTTGTATTTATTATGTTCAGCCTTTAAGCCTTTGGGATTCCATACTCTGATTTCATTATCAAAACAGCGATTATTCTCGTTCCCCAAGATCCAAAGGCAAACTCCCGGCTCGTCTTTCAAAGCCTCTACCATCCCCAAAACCTCCTTTTCTATCTTCTTCTGAAAGCGAGAGTCGGTATAGTCCAGATATCTTTCCCAGAACCCGAGATGATGCCCTACAGCACTGCAGATTTTATATCTCTTATACAGAAGATGGATCAATCTCTTTGTTTGCTCAAGATCCTTACCTGGCTGATAAAAGCGCACTACATTCACTCCTGCTTTCGCC
>Ga0164311_10000786_pt1 | contig 14630 bp, 14 predicted proteins | sample GuaBasSedimGuay2_FD_121796 | JGI IMG/M metagenome (GOLD analysis project Ga0164311, IMG submission 121796) | Subseafloor sediment microbial communities from Guaymas Basin, Gulf of California, Mexico - Guay2, Core 4569-9, 9-12 cm | ecosystem: Environmental > Aquatic > Marine > Hydrothermal vents...
GCCCGGCCGCCCACTCCAATCCCGCCAGCCCGCGCCTGACGGCCTCGCCGGCCAGCGCGGCCAATAACGCGCCCGTCTCCGCCCGCGCCACCGGCCCATCGAACTCTACGCGCGCCGCCCGGTTGACGATCACCAGCCCACGCACCCCGCTATCGGCGACGAGCACGTTGCAGCCGCCGCCCAGCACGCGCCAATCTATGCCGTGCCGCTGCGCCAGCTCCACCGCCCAGATCACCTCGCCCGCGCTCTCGCAGACGATCAACAGATCGGCCGGGCCGCCGACGCGCAAGCACGTGTGAGAGGCCAACGGCTCATCGCGCCGGACGCGCGGCCCCAGTGCCTCGGCCAACATGTTCAAGTCAGAGCTAACGGTCACGTTCCTCCTCAATTTTTACCAGGTGCATTTTCCGCACCACCACCTCGCACGCAAAGCCGCGCCGAGTCCGTTTTCGCTTTCGCACATTCCTCAGCCGCTTTCCCAAACGCCCACCCCTCTCACCCGCGTCGCCACTCCCTTTCATCCTAAATCCTCCCACCTCCCGCCCTGCCACTCATTGCTCATTATTCATTGGTCTTGGTCATTGCCCAACACTTCCAGCAGCCACTCCCCCACCCTATTCCCATCCCCCGCGCCCAGCGTCAGCACCACGTTACCGGGCCGCACCTCGGTGCCCAGCCACACCAACGCCTCGTCCAGCGACCCCGCGCAGCGTACGTCGGGGTGCTGCATCTCGGCCGCCACGTCGCGGCTACTGGTATTCAGTGCATCGGTCTCGCGGGCGGCATAGATGGGCAATAGGATAACGTGATCGGCCAAGTCGAACGCCCGCGCAAAATCCTTCAACAGCGCCCTGGTGCGGCTGTAAGTGTGAGGCTGCCACACCGCCCACAGTGAGCGATGGGTAAAGCGCTCGCGCGCCGCCTGGAGCGTTACCCGAATCGCCGTCGGATGGTGAGCGTAATCGTCTACCACGGTAACGCCGCCAGACTCACCCTTGATCTCAAAGCGCCGCTTCACCCCTCGGAACTCGGTCAGCGCGGAGCGTGCCACTCTCAAGGGAACATTGAGAAAGTCCGCCACCGCTATAGCCGCTGCCGCGTTGGAAGCGTTGTGGGTGCCGGGCAGCCGCAGCCGCACCAACCCCAACACCTCTCCCCCGCGAGTGATCAAAAAGTCCACGCCTCCGGCAAAGTTGGGACGCACATCCTCGGCCCGCCATTCGGCGCCCTCCTCCAACCCAAAGAAAGCCACCGCGCCTCCCGCCTCCCGCCGCCGCTCGCCGAGCGCGCGTGCCGCCGGATCGTCCCAACAGGCTACCAGCAGCCCATCGCGCGGTACCAATGCCACGAACTCGGCAAAAGCAGCCTGAAAGTCGTCAAAAGTCGGGTAGCAGTCCGGGTGGTCGTGCTCGACATTGGTCACTACCGCCACCGTCGGCTTCAAGCCGAGGAAGGTACGGTCATACTCGTCCGCTTCGATGACAAAGAGCGGCTCCTTGCCCGCGTGGGCGTTCGTCTCCAGCCCGGCGAGCACCCCACCGACGATAAAGGTCGGGTCGCGCTCGGCTTTCAGAAGAATGGACGCAATCATCGCCGTCGTCGTCGTCTTGCCTTTCGTTCCGGCGACTGCCACTCCCAGTCGCCCATTCATCATGCGGCCAAGAACCTGCGGGCGCTTTAGAACCGGAATTCCTGCGGCCTGGGCCGCCCGTACCTCGACGTTGGAGGCCGGCACTGCGGAAGAGACGACGACCAGATCAGCGCCGTTCACGTTTTCCGCCCGGTGCCCGTCGAAAACGCGCGCGCCGTCGCGGGCTAGCGATTCCGCGACCGGAGAGAGCGTCAAGTCGGAACCAGAGACCTCAGCCCCTTGTTCCATCAGCACCCGGGCGATGGCGGAAAGCCCCGCCCCGCCAATGCCTATCAGATGGATGTGTTTGCCAGAAAAAGTCGTCATCGGAACGCCCAGTTCGCTGTCGCGCGGCGGGATCGCGCGCTAAACGAGTACGATCACCAAAAAGACGGCCGCGAGCACAAAGATGGTCAAGAGCAATGGATCAGACACCCACGCCAGCGGCAGGTATTGAGTAGCAACCAGGTAAGACGTCGTCCCTTCGAGGGGCGGTTGAATGTCCCAGATACCGTAATTGGCGGCGTGGAGCAGGGACCAAATCACGCCCACGATCATGTATCCGTTAAAAGCGCCCATGACAAAACCCAACAGTATATCCTGTAAACCTTCTCGTGCGGCCTTTCCGGCCAGCCGGGCAGAGACCACAGGACCGGCATACCCGGCGACGGCCATAAAGACGATCAGGGCGCTATAGATATAAAACTGCTCCATCGGAGGCCGGTTGAGAATATCCTTGATGAAGGGCACATACTGGCTGAAAATCAGCCGCATGGATAGCGCCACGATGATACTGAACGAAACCAGTACCTCCTTGTGCCACCCGCGCAAGGCGCCCATCAGGCCAAAAATCAAAACGAACCCCCATAAAACAGTGCTTAATGGCATCATGTTGCGTACCTCCTTACCAAGCTAGACAATTCTTCCGCCAGTCGCGCTGCCGCCTCGGGACAAGCCAGCGCCGCCATCCGCTCCGCCATTTCCGCCAGCGTCGCCCGGTCGGCAAACAGGCGGCGTACTGTGGGCAGCAATTCTTCAGACAAACGCTCGTCGTCCACCTGTAGCGCCGCCCCTCGCTCGGCCAACCACTCGGCGTTGACGCGCTGGTAGCGCCAGGCGTGTGGATAGGGCACCAACAGCGCGGGCAAGCCAAAGAAGGGCAATTCTCCCAACGTCGAAGCCCCCGCCCGGCAGACGGTCAAATCCGCAGCCGCCATCGCAGCCCCCATCTCGTGCAAGTAGGGGAAGGCGTGATAGCGACTCTTCAGCTCCGCCACAAGTCCATCGCGCCGCTCCGCCACCCACGGCCAATCCAGTTCACCGCTCACGTGTACCACCTGCGTCAACTCCAATATCTGTTCCAATACCCCGCTCAGGGCCTGGTTGATGCTGCGCGCTCCCCGGCTTCCTCCCATCACCAGGAGCGCCGGTTCGTCGAGCGCCAATCCCAACGCGCCCCGCGCCCCGGTCCGGTCGAACTCGTGGAACTCGGCCCGCACCGGGTAGCCGGTCGTCACCACCTTGCGGGCCGGAAAGTAAGCGTGTGAATCATCCACCGTCACCGCCACCCGCGCCGCCAGGCGGGCGATGACGCGCACCGCCAGGCCCGGTTCAATATCAGGCAGGTAGACCAGGATGGGCGACCGCAACATCCAGGCAGCCAGCGCCACCGGCACACTGGCATAGCCCCCGGTCGCAAACAAGGCCGCCGGTCGCTCTTGGCGTCCCAGCCGGTAAGCGGCCCACCAGCCCCGCATCAACTTGATAAAGTTCTGCGCCGCCCGCCAGGGAGCCAATCCATGTACGCCCCCGGCCGGTATGCCCACAAAGCGCAGCCCGGCCCGCTCGGCCAAGCGCCCTTCTACCCCGCCTTCCCCGCCGACGTATAGAACGTCAAACTCATCAGCGGCCAGCGCCTGCACGACGGCCAGACCGGGATAGACGTGTCCCCCCGTTCCTCCACCGGCGATCCAGATTCGCACCTTGTCCCCCTCTTTTGCCTCGTGAAACGCTCAACAACAGCCCTACTCCGGCCAGGGAGGCCACCATCGCAGAGCCGCCGGCGCTGATAAAGGGCAAGGCGATCCCGGTAAAGGGGACCAGCCCCGTCATCACTCCGATGTTGATCAAGGCCTGAAAAGTTAGCCAACAGGTAACGCCGCACGCCAGGAAAGCGGCGAAAGGATCCCGTGCCGCCAGCGCAATCTTGAATCCGCGATAGGCCAAAAGCACGAACAGGCCGATCACCACCAGACAGCCCGCAAAGCCTAATTCCTCGCCCAACACCGCAAAGATAGAGTCTGTGTGCGGCGTTGGCAGGTAGCCCATTTTTTGCTGGCCCTGGCCCAATCCCACGCCAAATATCCCTCCACTGCCCAGAGCGATCAGCACCTGCTGGATGTGATGACCTACGAGCCGAGGGTCGCGCCAGATGAGCAGATACTCGTCAATGCGCTGTCTGGCGTGGGGCAATTTGTTGATCAAGACAATGAACGTAATGCCGCCAATAGCGGCACCCACGGCCAACTGGAAGATATCGGCGCCGGCAAAAAAGAACATTGCCAGCGCGGTCAACACGATCAACGCCGCCGTGCTCACGTCCGGCTGCACGACGATCAGGCCGGCCACTACGCCGATCAGCACGGCGAACGGCGCTAGTCCGTAGGTCACGTCGCGGATCTGCTCTCCCTTGGATGCCAACCAGGCCGCGACATAGATCACCATCACCAGTTTCACCACCTCGCTGGGTTGAATCGAACCGTTGAGAAAAGAGCGTCGCGCCCCAAAGCGATCCTCTCCCACCAGGAGCACCAAAACCAATAGCAGCAGTCCCCCGCCCATTATGGGTACCGCCCACTGCTGCCAGCGGTCGTAGGGTACGGCGGCGACTCCCGCCAGCGCGGCCGCGCCCAGCCCAACCCACAGGAACTGACGCGACGCAATGTGAAAACTGCTCTGATACTCTTGATATGACCAGTCAAAGGTGGCGCTGTAGACCATCATCAACCCGACGATGACCAGCCCGGCTACTGCCAACGCTAGCACATAGTCTGGGTTGGAGTGCGCTCGTTGTGCTTTTGTTTTGGATGGCATTGGATTAGCTCCGTGTGGCTACAGCGACTTGACCAGTTCTTTGAATTTATCGCCGCGCTCGGCAAAGTCGCGAAAAGCGTCAAAGCTGGTACCGCCGGGGGAGAGCAGCACCACATCGCCGGGCCGGGCCAGCCGCGCCGCCGCCTCGACCGCCTCCTCCAGCGTCTCCACCTGTGCAATATCCTCCAACTTCCCCTGTCCCCTTGTCTTCTTGTCCCCCTGTCTCCTCGCCTCCCCCACCACCCGCGCGATCATCGGCCCCGCTTCCCCAAACGCCACCAAGTGTCGCGCGCGCCGCGTGGTCTCGCTGGCAAACTCGTCCCAGGGCAGCTTTTTATCCCGCCCGCCGGCCAGGAGCACGATCGGCTCCTCGAACGAGCGCAGCGCCGCCAGCGAGCGCTCCGGTGCTGTAGCGATCGAGTCATCGTACCAGCGCGCGCCGTTCAACTCGCGCGCCAGCTCCAGCCGGTGCTCGACGCCGGTAAAAGTCATGGCGACCTGCCGTATCGCTTCCAGCCGCGCGCCGGCCAGTCTGGCCAGCACACTCGCCGCCAGCACGTTCAATAAATTATGGCGGCCCAGCAACCGTACGTCCGAGGTCCGGCAAATCACGCTGTCCTCATCACCCATGCGCAGCGTCAATTCGCCGTTCGTCCTAAAAGCCCCTGCTTCCACCTCGGCTCCACCGCTGAACCAGCGTAACTGCGCCGCTGTCTCTAGCGCCAGGGCGCGCGCGTTGGCGTCGTCATAGCCCAGGAGCGCGAAATCCCCCGCCTCCTGATGCGCCACGATGTTCCGCTTGGCCGCGATGTACGTCTCCATCGTCCCGTGCCGGTCGAGGTGGTTGGGCGTGATGTTGAGCACCGCCGCGATGCGCGGACTGGTCGTCATGATCTCTAATTGAAAGCTGGAAAGCTCCATCACCACACAATCACCGGCCTTGATATCGTCCAGGTCAGCGATGAGCGGGTTGCCAATGTTGCCCCCCACCCAAGTACAAAGACCAGCCGCGCGACACATCTCCCCCACCAGCGCCGTCGTCGTCGTCTTGCCGGCCGAGCCAGTGATGCCAATGACAGTGGCCGGGCAACGCTCCAAAAAGATCTGCGCGTCGTTGCTCAACGGGATGCCGCGCCGCTGCGCCTCGACAACGATGGGCGCGTCTACCGGCACTCCTCCACTGAGACAGAGTAGATCGGCCCGATCCAGCAGGCTGGACGGGTGCTCGCCCAGCACGTAACGAATGGGCAAGCCCTCCAATTCCGCCAGCGGGTCGGATAGCTGCTCCTCGGCCCGCAGGTCAGAGACCGTCACCTCGGCGCCGGCCTGCGCCAGGTAGCGCACCAGCGCTGTCCCCTGCCGCGCCAGGCCCAGGATAACAATGTGCGAATCGCTCTTCATCTAGTACCTGTCGATTGACGGCTAAACGGCCGACTCGGCCACTCCCAGCCAGAGGTGATCCGGCAGGACCGAACGCCCGGCGCGGATCTCTACCCGGCCCGCTTTCTTGACCCGTCGCTTCCCGTTGCCGTTAAAGGCGCTGGGATGAACAAAGCACAGGTTGGGCGCTTGCCCGTACTTGCGCTCATAGTGCGCGGCCGCCCGCAGCACCTTGTCCTGCAATTGTTTACGCGGATCGTCATCGAACCACAATAATCCTGTTTTCATCTATTTCTCCTCGTCTCTCAACTTGCCTACTCGCAACTTGTCCACCTGCCACTCTCACAACAGCGCCAGCGCCACCCCCGCCATCGCCGCCAGCAATCCTACCAGCCAGAAACGTTGTACCACCTGCGTCTCCGACCAGCCCAAAAGCTCAAAGTGGTGATGCAAGGGGCTCATCTTGAACAAACGCCGACCCTGACCGTACTTGCGTTTGGTATATTTGAAATAGGCCACCTGCAAAATGACCGAAAGGCCCTCGGCCACCGGAATCAGTGCCACGATCGGCAGCAGCAACCATTGACCCGTCATCAGCGCCACCGCCCCCAGGGTTGCCCCAAGAGCCAGACTGCCCGTATCCCCCATGAACATCTGTGCCGGGTGAGCGTTGTACCACAGAAAAGCAAAGCAAGCCCCCACCACAGTGAAACAAAAGTGCACCAGGTAAACCTGTCCTTGCAACAGCGCGATCACGCCATAAGCGGCAAAGGCGCTGGCGACGATGATGCCCGCCAACCCATCCAACCCATCGGTCAGATTGACCGTGTTGGCCGAGCTGAGGATGATGAACGCCGCAATAGGCACCCAGGCCCATCCCAAGTCAACCGCCCGATGTATCCCCGGCACGCCCACCTGTCCCGCAAATTGCAGGTCCATCACCAACATGATCGCCGCGACGCCCAGCGTCAAGGGAATCTCCCACAGCAGCTTGCGCCGGGCCGAATACCCCTCGCCGCGCCGCATACCGCGCACGCCGGCGACGTCGTCCGCCGCACCGATAAGCCCGTAGGCCAGCATCACCCCCAGCGGAATCAGGATCGAGCGGCCGATCACCGTCTGCCCCAACAGGTTATAAGCATTGAGCGCCAGTGTGATCAGCACCACCGGCACGACGATCATCAACCCGCCCATCGTCGGCGTGCCCAGCTTGGTCCGGTGCCCACGGGGACCCTCAATGCGGATGCGCTTGCCAATCTTGTAGCGGCGCAGAATGCGCATGAGAAGCGGCCCCCACCCCACCGCCAGTATGAACGAAATACTTGCCAAGATCAGGGCAAATTTCATTTCAATTCCTCAGCCGGGATTCTGTGCTCAACGCGTTGACAATTTCCTCCATCGCCATTGCTCGCGAGCCTTTGACCAAGATCACATCGTCCCCCGTCACCATCCGCTCCAGCAAGTCGATCACCTCACCGTTTTCCTCGACGATATGTACGCAGTCGGCGGACATGCCCCAGCGCAGCGCCGTCTCGCCAATGATGCGGCCTCGCGTCCCAACCGTTATGAGCACATCAGCCACATCCAGCACCCGAAATCCTACCTTCTCGTGTCCCTCCCGTTCGTAATCGCCCAACTCTAACATATCGCCCAGAACGGCGATCTTGCGCCCGTCCAATTCATCCAGCAGGTTGAGCGCGGCCATGGTCGAGGCCGGACTGGCATTGTACGTATCGTCCAGAATAGTCGCGCCCTCCGGTCCCGGCGCCGCTGCCAGCCGTAGTTGCGCCGATGGGCCTCGCAGCCCCTCGATAATCTCTTGCCAGGTCAGCCCCTCGACCAAGCCCGCCGCCGCCGCTCGCAGCGCGGTGTGGACGGAATGTCGGCCCAGGAGCGGAATCTTGACGTGTAGCGTCTCGCCCTCGTGGTGCAGCCGGAAGCGTATTCCATCCAGCCCCAGCCCTTCAATGTGATCGGCCCACAGGTCCGCTTCGGGCGAGAGGCCGTAGTAAAACACGCGCGCGCGCGTCGCCTGCGCCATGCCCCGCACACGCTCGTCGTCATAGTTGAGAATCGCTGCCCCCTCCGGGGCCGGCGGCAGCGCCTCGACCAACTCCGACTTGGCCTCCACGATGCGTTCGATCGTCCCGGCCCGCTCCAGATGCACCGGCCCGATGATGGTCACGACGCCCACGTGAGGCCGCGCGATGCGGGCCAGGTCGGCGATCTCGCCTACATCGTACATCCCCATCTCCAAGACCACCCGCTCGTGCTCGCCCGTCAGGCGCATCAGTGTCAACGGCAACCCAATCTCGTTGTTGTAACTGGCCTCACTCTTGAGCGTGACGTAGCGGCGCGCCAGAACCGCCGTCGCCAACTCTTTCGTCGTCGTCTTGCCCACGCTTCCCGTGATACCAATGACACGCACACCCTCGCGCCGTTGCCGCCAGAAGGTCGCCGCCCGCTGGAGCGCACCGAGGCTGTCGGACACTTTCAGCAGCAACGGCAACGACCAATTGACGGGTAGCGTCCGAGTTTGATCCGTCAGATTCAACAGCAGCCCATCGGCCTCCACGTCCCGCTCGACGATGGCGGCCACCGCTCCGCGCGAAAAGGCGTCAGCGACGTAATCGTGACCGTCCGCGCGCCCCCCCTTGAGCGCGACGAACAACGCGCCCGGCTTGGCCTGCCGCGAGTCTATCACCGTCGTCGTGATTGGCTGACCCAACTCCTCCAGCCGAAATCCCGCCAGTCCTTCGAGCACATCCGCTAATGTCAACGCGCCCTCGCTCATCTCACTGCCTCCGCCACTGCCACGCTCTCGGGGGGAATATCCAAAACCTGGAACAACCGCGTCGCCAAGCGCTGGAACGCCGGCGCCGCCGTCTGAGAAGCCCAGGGCGAGGTCTGGGGCCGGTCCAATTTGACCAGGATGACAAATTGCGCATCCGGCGCTGGCCCAAACCCAATAAACGTAGTAATTGTCCCTTCCGGATCGTACCCGCCGGGGATGGGAATCTGCGCCGTGCCTGTCTTGCCGGCGACGCGATAACCGTCTACTCCGGCCTGCGGCACGCCCTCTTCCACCACCTGCACCATCATCTCTGCGAGCGCGCGCGCCGTCTGGGGGGTAATCGGCTGCGCCTCGACCACCGGCCGGGATGTAAAGACCGCGCCGTCAGGCTCAACGCGGCGGGCCACGATGTGGGGCCTCAGCCGCGTCCCGTCATTGGCGACCGTTGCCACCGCCGCGATCATCTGAAGCGGCGTCACCGCCAACCCTTGCCCGAAGGAATTCGTTCCCAGGTTGGAATCGTGCCAATGCTCGTAATCATCCGGCAGCCACAACTGACCGGGCACCTCGCCCGCCAGGTCAACCTCCGTAGGCTGCCCAATGCCAAATGCCTGCACGTAGCGATAGAACGTCCCGTGCCCCATCTGCGTGCTCAACCAAGCCGTTCCCACGTTGAGCGATTGGATCAAGATATCAGTCACGGTCTGCTCACCATACGCCCGGCGGGTGGCGTTCTCAATCTTTTGCCCTCCCACCTCGATCCAGCCCTGGTCGTGGTAAACCGTCTCCGGCGTCACCAGCCCTGCATCAAGCGCGGCGGCCACCGTCAGCACTTTGAAGACAGATCCCGGCTCATATTGCTGACTCACAGCCGGATCCTCGAACGGCAGTGGGTTACGGTCAAAAAATTCAGTGTACTGCGCCGGCTCATAATTGGGCAAGCTGGTCAGCGCCAGTATCTCAAAGGTGCGCGGGTCCATCACGATGATCGTGCCGCCCTGGGCCTGGTACTCCCACACCGAGCGCGCCAGTTCCTTCTCGGCCAATGACTGCACGGTACGGTCGAGCGTCAGCACCAGATCAACACCCGGCTGGGGCAAGAGGACGGGCGTCACGACCCAGGGGATCTGCTCGCTGGTCGGGTCTACCGGCCCCACCCACTCTACCTTTTCTGGTTGCAGTTGCTCGTCGTAGAACCCCTCGACCCCGTAGAAACCGGTGATCTCAGCCGTGCAGAAACCGAGCGCGTGCGCCGCCAGTGCGCCTTCTGGATACTCGCGCGCCCATACCGGTCGAACCGTAATGCCGGCAAGCCCCAAATCTGCGATTTCCTCCCCCACTTCCTTAGAGACTGACGGGGCAATCTGGACCCAGTAGGCGTCGCTTTCCAGCAGCCGCTTGATGCGCGCAGGAGGCGCATGCAAGAGCACTCCCAGCGCTGTAGATGCCCCCTCCACATCCACCACGTAGGCCGTATCCGCCTCGATGGAATACAGCACCGCGTTCCCGGCCAGCAGGTAGCCGTTCCGGTCGCAAATCTTGCCCCGTGGAGCATCGGATATCACGATGGATCGCACGCGCTGATCCTCGGCCCATTTTTCGTAAAAGCCATGATCCACTATCTGCACTTGCACCAACTGAGCCAGGATCACGAGCACGATGCCAATCAACAACGTGCTCACCAATCGCAGGCGACGTCGCGGGCCTTCTGTCATAGAATCGCGCCGGATGCTGCCTGCCTCAGCAGGAAGAAAAACAGCGCTCCCCCTTTCTTTCTACTCGACTTGACAATATAGAACATTTGTGCTATAGTACCTTTACCTTAACAACCAAATCGGCGATTTATCCCACATCAATCAGAAACGGGCAAGGCGAGGAACTCTACCTGTTCGGCCAGGGCAAAGCCCATCTCAACCGCCCGATCCCAGAGATGGGAGATAGAACCTTCCTCGGCGACATCCACCTCTAATTGCTCGTTTTCTCGCCGGAGCCACAATAGCTCTGTCCGCAACTGTTCAATGTGTCGCCCACGAGCCGCCGTATGGCCGACCAACATCAAGTAGACAGTCGCCGTCAACGTCAGTGCCACGACGAGTGCGAATATGTAGAGAATCGTGCGCAAGCTCACCTCGAACCGGCCACGCTTGATTCCGTGCGTCACCCACTGCATAAAGTTGGACATATTAGAGTAGTCAGTAGTCAGCGGCTAGTCGCTCCGCTATTCTCAATCGCGCCGAACGGGAGCGCGGGTTGGCAGCAAGTTCATCAGCCGTCGGGCGGGCAGGCTTGCGTGTGATCAAGCGCAACGTGGCTCGATGGTCACAAGTACAGATGGGCAACCCCGGCGGGCAGACGCAATCGCGGCTCTCACGGCGCATAAAACGCTTCACCAAGCGATCTTCCAACGAGTGGAAGCTGATCACGACCAGGCGACCGCCGGGGGACAGAATCTCCACAGCTTGAGGCAACACAGCCTCCAGCGCCCCCAACTCGTCATTGACAGCGACGCGTAGCGCCTGGAACGTACGCGTGGCCGGGTGAATGTGTCCTCGTCGCCTCACGGCCCGCTCAATGACGGCGGCCAATTCTCCCGTCGTGCGCAGCGGTCGAGCGGCAATAATTACTTCCACGATACGGCGAGAGTGCTTCTCCTCACCGTACCGGTACAGCAATCTGGCCAACTCTTCCGCCGGGAGATCGTTCACCAACTCGGCGGCCGTAGGCCCAGCAGACTGCGGGTCGAAGCGCATATCGAGCGGGCCATCTTTCATAAAGGCAAAGCCACGGGTAGGGTCGGCTAATTGGAGTGAGGAGAGGCCCAAATCGAGCAGGATGCCATCCACGGGAATAAAGTGGTGGGCGCGCGCGATCTCTTCCAGGCGAGTGAACGAGCTATGTACAAGCATAACTCGCTCGCTGAAGGAAGCTAACCGGGCGCGGGCTGCTTCCAGCGCCGCTGGGTCTCTATCTAGGCCTAAGAGTCGCCCATCAGGGGACGAGGCTGCCAGTATCCCGGCTGTGTGCCCCCCCCCTCCCACCGTCGCATCTATGTACCGGCCGCCAGGCCCGATCTGCAGGCCATCAAGCACTGTTTGGAAAAGAACAGGGATGTGGTTACCCTCCACCCACCCTATCCTTTCGCTGCGCACCGCATTCGCCAGTTTGGCAATCTGGCTGGGGTTGTTCCGCCGCAAGCAGAACGATGCTCACGCCCCACATTGGTTAGATGCCCAGGGCCGCCCATTCCTCAATATTTCCATCATTTCCTTCAACATGCTCACGTTCCTCGCCCCAGGCATCCGGGTTCCACACCTCGATGTAGGTATAAAGCCCGGTGACGATGACCTCACCATCGAGACCGGCGTATTCTCGCAAGTTGGGAGGAATAAGCACACGGCCTTGTTTGTCGGGGACGGCGTCGGAGGCGCCGGCAAAGACCAAACGGCGAAAAGCGCGCGCGCTCCGGTCGGTCATTGGCAGAGCGCTGACTTTCTCCGCCATCTGTTCCCACTCGTCCACGGAATAGATTGCCAGGCAGCGATCAATCCCACGGGTGACGACGAGACCTGTGGCCAAGCCATCCCGGAACTTGGCGGGGACGGTCAAGCGCCCTTTCTCGTCAATGGTGTGAACAAACTCTCCCAAAAACATGGCAGTGTATTCCTTTCAGGGTACTTGTTTTGCTTGTCAGCAAAAATGTGGTATGACAACAAAGCGGCGCCTAGTAAGAAAATCCCACCTTGCCCCACTTTCACCCACAATTACCCACTATTATACACTACTTTTTTCGTTTTGGCTAGTGCCTGGGGAAAACTTTAAGGTTGCCGTTCGGGGATCAAAAAACGCACTGAATGTACACGCGGCTGTTACAACTCGGTCTGTTCGTATCGCGCACGCTGGGCGCGCTCCTGAGACCGCTCCCACGTTGGGCGCGGCGGCCCTTCCTCAACCCACAAGCGAGTGCTGCCGCTCACAGTGGTGACCAGGGCATTGGCGCTCACCTCTACCTCATACGCGCCGGGAGGGGCGCTCTGACCAGTCTCGTCGCGGCCATCCCAAACCAGCATGTGCTCGCCCTTGTCTCGCCGTTGGCGGGAGAATAGAGTGACCACGTGGCGATTGGCCGCATCCCACACATCCGCCGTCACTATCGCCGGCCGGGAGATTTCGAACGCCACGACCGCAGGCTTCACCCAACGGTCGCCCTCTAGAGAAAGGGTGGGACGGGTCGCCCGCAGCACCAGAGAAAGGGGGCGCTGCCAGAAGCCACTGAACAACCACAGCCCAACGATCCCGGCAATACCGGCGCCGGCGACGCCGAGCACGGTGCGTACTTCGACCGGCAGAGGCATGGTCGCGCTGTTCGTCGGCGAGCTGTACGTCACCTGTCGGGCCAACGCAGCTGTGTTGCCCGCCCGATCCACTGCATCAACCCGAATGACGTTGTCTCCTTCGAGCAGGTCAACCACTCCCTGGAATCCTCCCTGGCTGTCCACCGCCACCTCGCGTCCGTTGAGCCAGACGGCTACCATAGGCTCAGTCTTGCCCACGACCAGGAGCGAGGGTTCGCGCACCGTCATCCCATCTTGCACTGTGGTCAGAGAAAGCGCGGGCGGCCGGGTGTGCAGGTAAACGCGCCGCTCTTCCAACGTGATGTTTCCTACAGCATCGGCGGCCTCAATGGTGATGATGTTCTCGCCCTCGTCGAGCACCACGTCCACGTCAAAGTTACCGTCGGCATCCACTGCGGCCTCGGCCCGGTTGACGCGCACCCGAGTTCCGTTCGGGACCGCGCCCTGCACGCTCAACATCTGTTGGTTGATCCACAGGCCGTCCGATGGGTTCAATACCACGATATCCGGCGGCTGGGTAAGCAAAGTGATCTCGCGCGTAACGGAAGCTCTATTGCCCGCTTCATCCACCGCTGTCAATTCAATCTGATTTACTCCTTCACGCAAGGGGTAGAGGACGCTGAATCCGCCACTCGTGCTGATCTCTAGCGGTTGAGGAGAGTCGTTCAGCCACACCGTAGCGTCTGGGTCAGTCACGCCCTCGATCAGTATTTCACTCTGGTCTCCGCCCACCTCTATGTCCTCCGGTAGATTCGCCAGGCGAATAATGGGGGACTGGGTGTCAAGGTGCAAGCGAATCGTGCTGGCGGAACTGCGCACGGTCGCCTGGGCAGTCACCTGGACCAGGTATGCTCCATCCGGCAGTGCCTGTCCCATTCGACCCAGGCCATCCCAAACCACCGTATGTTGCCCGGCGACCTGGGATTCGCCATCTACCAACGTCCGCACAATAGAGCGTGTCTCGTCCAGCACGTTTACGGTGACGCCAGCGTCGGCGGAGAGAGAATACATAACTAGGGCCGTGTCTGCATTTCCGTCTTCGTTGGGAGAAAAGATGGTGCGCTCCGCGCTAACGGTCACTTCGGGCGTGCGTACCCAATCCATTGGGAATAGCAACACCAGCGTGGCCCCGATAGCGCCAATCGTCAAGAGGGCGAGCAAGGGAGCAACGTTGAGGCGTCGCACCGGTATAGATTTACGTTGGTTGGATTGCGTAAGGCGGGTTTTCATATCTGTATCTGCCTGAGTACAAGTCTCAGTAGATCCAAATTTCAGACCTCGGAGGTCTCGGAAGATGACATTGGCAGCAAAATTGCTTAGATTGCGCCCGTTTTTACCGGCAAAGGCGCTCTCGAGAGACCTCCGAGGTCTTGTTGTCGTA
>Ga0164311_10000787_pt1 | contig 14609 bp, 13 predicted proteins | sample GuaBasSedimGuay2_FD_121796 | JGI IMG/M metagenome (GOLD analysis project Ga0164311, IMG submission 121796) | Subseafloor sediment microbial communities from Guaymas Basin, Gulf of California, Mexico - Guay2, Core 4569-9, 9-12 cm | ecosystem: Environmental > Aquatic > Marine > Hydrothermal vents...
CAGCCTCCCTGACCACAGCTATGCAGTCTCTAGCCATCATCTCGATGGTATAGGGGTAGTCTGGCTTGCTTGACTTCCCAGTCCCCCTGAGGTCTACTGTGATGAGCCTCCTGCACTTTGATAGCTCTGGGATCTGCTTGTACCAGATCCACCCTGGGTAGGTCCAGCCTGGGATCAGCAGGATCGGGGGGCCTGCCCCAGTGGACTCGAAGTATATCTCAGCGTCACCTGACTTGGCGTATGGCATGAGCTTCACCTACAGCCCTAGGTAAACTCTCCTGAGCCTCTCGTCTCCAGAAACCTCCTCTCTGCTCCCGCTGAAGGCTATGGTGCCATGCTCCATGAAGTAGAGGTGGTCTCCTATCCTCATGGCTAGTGCAGCATCCTGCTCAGTAAGCAGGATTGACACACCCATCTCCTTGATTGCCTCAAGCTTCTCAACGAGCTTCTCCCTCAGTATGGGGGCTAAGCCAGCTGAAGGCTCGTCTAGGACGAGGAGCTTAGGGCTGCCTAACAGGGCTTTAGCTATCGAGATGCTCTTCTGCTCCCCTCCGCTCAGGGTTCCAGCAACCTGATTTCCCCTCTCCTTTAGCACTGGGAAGAGCTCATAAACCCTATCTATGGACTCCCTGCCAGCTCCTATGGCTGCTGCAGTGAGCTTCAGGTTCTCCCACACCGTCAGTGTCCTGAATATGCCTCCCCTCTCAGGGCAGTAGCCTATTCCAAGCTTAACCCTCTCCTGGGTGGGTAGGGAGTCTATCCTCTTACCCATGAAGCTTATGCTCCCCCTACTCTGCTTGACAAGCCCCATGATAGCCTTGGCTAGAGTGGACTTACCGACTCCATTTGGGCCTACGACAGATGCAACCTGGCCTTCCCCCACCTCAAGTGACACACCTGAGAGGGCTTTAGCCTTCCCATAGCACACCTCCAGCCCACTAACCTCTAGCGTACTCAAGTGAATACACCTCTACCCAGGTATGCTTCAATAACCTCCTTGTGTTTGACAGCCTCCTCAGGCTTCCCCTCGAATATCTTCCTCCCATAGCTGAGGACTACGACCCTGTCAGCCATCCTCATCAGGTACCTGAGCTTATGCTCTATGACAACGAGCGTCATCCCCCTGCCCTTGTTCAGGTACTCCAGGAGCTCCATGACCTTCTCTATCTCAGATGGGCTTAAGCCCCCGAAGACCTCATCCAGGAAGACGAGCTCAGGGCTCAGAGCCATGACCCTAGCTAGCTCGAGGAGCTTAAGCTGGTAGTGTGTCAGCCTACCAGCTGGAACATCTGCCTCAGCTAGGAGCCCAGTGAACACCAGAGACTCCAAGGCCTTCTCCAGCGGGCTCCCATCCCTCCTCCCCCTCGGGGACATGGAGGGAACTAAGACATTTGCTATAGTAGGGAGGTAGGGGAAGTGCTTGGTCTGCTGGAATGTGCGTGCAATGCCCTTGTTCGCTATCACATGCGGCTTCAAGCCAGTTATGTCCTCACCCTTGTACACTACCTTACCTGAGTCAGGCTTGATTAAGCCTGTCACCAGGTTGACTAGCGTCGTCTTCCCTGAGCCATTTGGGCCTATAAGCCCTAGAACCTCCCCCCTGTAGACGCTGAAGCTCACATCCTTTACAGCCTCTATTCCACCGAAGCTCTTGGAGAGCCCTTCTACCCTGAGGATCTCCTCCATGCCATCACCTCCCCAGAGCCCCTCTGGCCTTAGCGTAGAGCGTGTAGATGAGGCCCTCCGGCTTGAACACTATCAGAGCTATGAGGAGGAGGGAGAACGCTATCGACCTAAGCTCCCCCATTACCCCCCAGAGGTACTCGTAAGCCAGGATCGTGATGTAGCTTGCTCCAAGGGGGCCTATGACAGTTCCCAGCCCTCCTAAGACTACTATTGAGAGTATGGGTATCAACGTCGTGTCTAAGGCCAGGATCTCTGGGCTGGCTGCCATCAGTATGTGGACATGTAGAGCTCCAGCTACCCCAGCTATGTAGCTTGAAGCCATGAAGGCTAGCAGCTTGTACCTTAGGGTGTTTACGCCAGATGCCTCGACAAGCTCCTCATCCTGGCCTATCCCCCTGAGGACCACGCCGAAGCTGGAGTAGGCTATCTTGTATGCTGCTGCAGCTGAGGCAAGCAGGAGGAGCAGGCTCATGTAGTAGCTTGTCGTGTAGAATGCCCTCCTAGCCTCAGCTGCAGGCAGCTCAGCTAAGTAGCTTTGGAGTGGGTGTGGCACAGGTATACCTCCCTCTCCCCCGAGGATCATGGAGAATGGTGAGACAGTTGATATCCTGTATAGGGCTATGGGGTACATCAGGGATGCTATGGCGAAGTAGGCTCCCCTGAGCCTGAGGCTAGGCAGGAAAACTAGGATGCCAACTGCCATAGCAGCTAGCCCAGCTATAGGGATCCCAATGTAGGGCTTAACCCCCTTCATCCTCCAGAGGAGGGCAGTCGTGTAGGCTCCTATGCCTATGATGAATGTATGCCCTAAGTTGAGGTATAGGGTTGTCCCAGAGAAGACGTCGAAGCTGAGGGCGTAGACAGCGAATATGTTGGCTATGGCAAGGGAGTTAAGCATCCTAACCCCCAGCCCTGCCCTTGGAAGCAGGAACATCCCTGCAGCTAGCACGAGAGCTGCAGCGGCCCCCTTATACCTCAAGCCTCCTCACCGAAGAGGCCCCTAGGCCTTATGACAAGCATGATGACTACGAGGATAAGTGGAGCTATGTAAGCGTAGTTTGCCATGAACAGGAAGGAGACAGCCTGCTCGATGAACGAGAATATGAAGGAGGCCGCTATGCTCCCAGCTATGCTCCCAAGGCCACCGAGGATCACTATTGCAAAGGCCTTGAGGAGCTGAAGGCTACCCCCATATGGGGTGATAGCCATCTCAAGTGGAGATAGGAGGACAGCTGCGATGCCAGCGTAGAGAGCTGAGAGAGCCATAGAAACCCTGAAGACCCTAAGGGGGTCTCCTCCTATGATCCTCACCTCATCCCAGCTTTCAGCTGTAGCTCTTATGAAGAGCCCTAGCATGGTCTTATCTAGGAGTAAGGTCAGTAAAGCTACTGCAGCAAGCCCCAGTGCAACCACTAGGATGCCTGCTTTAGGGACGTAGACGCCTAGGAAGCTGTAGGAGCCCCTTATAGTTGGGACTGGCAGGGGGTTTGTTGAGAAGAGGATCCTCACAACCTCCTCTATGACAGCTGATGCAGCTAGTGTCGTGACGAAAACGCTGACAGGAGCCTTGAGCACAGGCCTTATCGTAAGCTCCCCGACCAACACCCCAGTCAAAGCTGTTGGAGGAAGGCATGCAACAGCAGCTGCAACAGGGCTCAGCCCAGCTTTAAGCCACAGGACATAGTAGAGGTAAGCTGCTATCGTGTAGAATGCTCCATGAGCTACATTCGCAACCTTAGCTACACCGAATATCAGGGCGAAGCCTACAGCGAATATCGAGTAGACAAAGCCATATAGGATTGTGTACAAAAATAGGGTGGGAACTGGGATCAATGTACCACCTTAAGGCCACGGAACCTCCTCGAAGACTACTTCACCATCCTTCAGCTTGGGGACTAGTATGGTTGTGCCAGGCTTGACAAGCTTCAGAGGCCATACAACAGTCCTCTTCCCATCCCTCCACTGGAAGAACAGTGGGTAGATGTAGTCTGGGCCAACTAAGACAGTGTGGCTCTCAGTGAACTTGTATACGCCACATACACCAGTGTACTCGATCTCCTCTAGCACAGGGATGAGAGCATCCGAGTCAAATGTCCCAGCCTTCTCCACTGCAGCCTTCCACATGTAGATGTCATCGTATACGTACCAGGCTGTGAAGAACGGCTCCTCCCCATACTTCTCCACGAACTTCCTATAGAAGGCCATGGTCTTGGGAGTTATGTCAGTTGGGTAGCCCCATGCTATCATGATGAACCCCTGGCATCCACCTGCAGTCACATTCCAGTAGTTCCCCATCATAGCTAAGGTGGTCCCACCTAGAACTGGGAGCCCTACCTTCTGAGCTACATAGTCTCTCGTGAAGATGGGGTCCTCTGTGAGGGAGGCCTGCAGGATTATCAGCTGGGCGCCAGCCTCCTTAGCTTTAGCAAAGCCCTCAACGAAAGACTTCACATCAGGTGGGAAGGGGTGCACATAGACTATCTCTATGCCCTCCTTTGGAGCCCTCTTCTGCCCATACTGGGCATGTGGTATAGTCCACGGCAGGTCTTCATAGAACCAGGCCACCTTCTTCAGCCCAAACTTCCTGCAGTAGTATGCTATGATATCCCAGGTGGCAGCAGCCTGTGAGGTAGCATTGACATATCCTCTGAACCAGTACTTGTACTTTGGGTCAGCAGCAACTCTCTTATCTATCTCATCTGAGACAGCACCATAGCTTATCGTCAGAACCTTATGTACAGCTATGTGATCTAGAAGAGCTAAAGCGACGTGGCTTCCAAAGGGCCCGAAGATGACCTTGCAGCCCTGCTCAACGAGGTAGGCGTAGCCTGAAGTCCCCTTCTCAGGCTTGTTCTCGTCATCGTATGTGACAAGCTCAATGGGGTGCCCTAGAACACCCCCTTGAGCATTTATCTCCTCAACAGCCATCTGAACAGCCTTAAGCATGTTCTGGCCAATCCATATCTTTAAGGGCCCCATGAACCCTATTTTAACTGGGGCAGCAGGCGTTGGGGTGGGCTTAGGTGTTGGAGTAGGCTTAGGCGTTGGTGTGGGGGATGGGCTTACTACCGGGCTCGGTGTCGGCGTTGGAGTTGGAGCTGGGGTTGGGGCTGCTTTCCTTCTTACGGAGTACCATATTACTCCGATAGCTGCTATCACTATGATTACTAGGGCTGCTGCAGTAACCTTAGAAACGGCTCTTCGGCTGACATGCATCTTATCACTAAATGGTGACTTACTCTTCAGCAAGCTATAATAAAGCTTTCACATGGGGTGAGTTAAGATGGCAGCTGCAGGAAGTATTCCATGTGTTTAGGTCTTTTATGGTGTAGAAATGGAGAGATTTATGTTTTAGGTTATAAGCTTGGCTTTTGCTGTGCCTTTTTGGCTTTCTATGTACGTTCTCTCCATGCATATCTGTGAATAGTGGTTCACTGTTTGCACACTAGCTGAACATTTATTACAGCATAAGGCAGCAGTCAGCTGCCAGCTTCCGAGAACCTAGGGGTGCTGAGGAGGCATGTGAGATGGGTGAGGAGGGGACTGGCAGGAGACTGCTTAAAGCATTCTCAGAGCTCACTCAGTCAAAGAGCTACTGGAGGATAACCATCCAGGAGATAGCCTCTAAAGCTGGTGTAGCTCCCTCAACCTTCTACCTATACTACAAGTCCAAGGAGGAGCTCCTGAGAGAATACATGAGTGAAGTGCTAGGGTATGTGAGAGGCAGGCTAGAGGAGCTGCTTGATGAGAGGCCTCTGATAGGGCTCCGCAAGATGATATGGGAGCTCATATCAGTGCATGAAGATCCTACTGCAAAGCCCTTCTACAAGTCTCTTAGGGAGCTTGAGTTCATAAGCCCTGAACTAGCGCTCCAGTTCTACTCTCAGCTGACTGCATCTATATCTGAGTTCATAGAGAGGTGGAGGGGAAGCGTCTTCAGGAATGATGTAGACCCTGAGATCGTAGCTGACGCGATAATCGGAGGAGTGATGTTCATTCACATGGCTAGATCCTCCTATAAGCCTGGGTGCCTGGATGTCGACGCTGAAGTGCTTGGAGACATCATACTCAAGGGGATTAGCGGGTGTAAGCCCCTACCAGAGCCTCCCAGCTTCACTGAGCTAAGGGAGGTTAAGGCTGATGAGCTCATAGATAGCCTGGGAATCTTAGAGAGGCTGGGGTTCAGCCCAGCTAGATCAAAGTTTGTCAAGGCTGCGCTCAGAGCCTTCAGCAGGAAGAGCTACTATGAGACTAAGATCTATGAGATAAGCGAGGAAGCAGGGTATGCTGTAGGGATGTTCTACAAGGTGTATAGCACGAAGAAGGATGTGCTAAGGGATCTAGTAGATGTGTTGGGTAAGGTGATAAGGAGGTATATATCGATGGAAGCTGAAAGGTATGAGGATAGGAGGCTGAAGGAGGTAGCTGGCTCCAGAGCTTTCCTGAACTTCGTGGAGTGGAACTCAGAGCTCTATAGGATTGTGAGGGAATCTGAGTTCGTAGACCCAGCTATACCAGCTAGGTACTACACGCCCTTCATAGAGGGCTATGCTGAGGGGCTTAGAGAAGGGATGAGGAGGTGTGAGATAGCCCCTCACCCACCTTACTCCCTAGCTATATCGCTCATGGGCATAAACCACATGCTAGGTCAAGCCTACATCTACTTCAAGAGGCTCCATAGCATCAGCTATATCGTGTCGAAGCTGTGGAGCCTCCTGACATCTGGGATCTTAGAGGAGTGGGGTGGTATACATGAGTGAAGTAATGAGGGTGAGGCCACCCCTCATAGACTTGTCTGGTATTAGAGCTAAGCTCACACCCTGGAGGGTAGCTGTCAAAGACTATGAGTCAGGTAAATCATACACCTATAGGGAATTGGATGAGAGGGCATGTAGGCTCGCTAGCCTCCTAGCTGAGCATGGTGTTGGGAAAGGTGATAGGGTATGTGTTATAGCTCCAAACATGGTGGAGTACATTGATGCATACTTTGCATGCTGTAAGCTGGGGGCTGTGCTTGCTCCACTCAACACTAGGCTAGCTCTACCTGAGCTTGAGGCTTACTTCAAGCTGCTTGAGCCGAGTGCCTTGATCTATAGCCCTGAGCACGTGAAGGAGGCTAGTGAGCTGGCTAAGGTGCAGAGGCTTAAGGTTATCTTGTCTGCTGGAGGGGAGCTCATAGAGGGTGCTAAGGCATATAGCCTGGTGGAAGGCTACCCTAGCAGCTTTGAGAGGAGGAGTGTAGGCTGGGAGGATCCTGTGATGATCCTGCAGACAGGTGGGACAACAGGTGTACCTAAGGGTGCTATACTGAGCCACAGAGCTGTGCTGTGGAACGCATTGAACACCGTGCTGAGCTGGGGGCTCAGGGACGATGATGTAGCCCCACTATACTTCCCCCTATTCCACACTGGAGGCTGGAATGTCATAACAATCCCCCTATTCTATGTAGGTGGGCGTATAGTTTTGATAAGGAAGTTCACCCCTGATCTAGCTCTGGAGGTCATAGAGAGGGAGAAGTGCACTGTCGTGATAGCTGTCCCAACGATGTTCCACATGATGGCTAGGTCAAGGAGGTTTAGGGAGACAGACTTCAGTAGCGTGAGGTTCTTTAAGAGTGGAGGTGGGATGAGCTCACTCTCCTTAGTCAAGGAGTACTGGAGCCGAGGAGCCATGTACTTCCAGGGTTATGGGCTGACTGAGGTAGGCCCAAATGTCTTCTATACTCCACCTGAAGCCATGAGGGAGAAGCCTATGAGCGTGGGCAGGGCAGCACTCTTCACTGAAGCCAAGATAGTTAAGGAGGATGGAAGTGAAGCTAAGCCAGGTGAGGAGGGTGAGCTCTGGCTTAGGGGGCCGATGGCCTTCTCAGGCTACTGGAGGATGCCAGACGAGACCAGGGAGACGCTCACTGAAGACGGCTGGGTTAAGACGGGAGACATAATGAGGATGGATGAGGAGGGCTACTTCTACTTCGTTGAGCGGAAGAAGTTCATGTACAAGAGTGGGGGTGAGAACGTCTATCCAGCTGAGGTTGTGGAGGCGCTTCTCCAACATCCTGCAGTAGAGGAGGCTGCTGTCATAGGTGTACCAGATGAGAAGTGGGGTGAGGTCGGGAAGGCCATAGTGGCTGTCAAGGAGGGCATGGAGGTCACGAAGGAGGAGCTTGTAGCATTCCTGAGGGAGAGGATAGCCAGGTACAAGGTTCCTAAGCACTTCGTCTTCGTGAAGGAGCTCCCTAAGACTGGAGTTGGGAAGGTTGACATAAAGAGGATTAGGGAGATCTATGGTGCGTGAGCTGCTCCCTGCATAGGACTAGGACCTCAGCTGCTAGCACAAGCTCCCCCCTCTGGTTCTCGACCTCAAGCTTGAGCTTCAGGAGCGTCATGCCAGCCTTCTCACCCTTCTCAGCCACCTTAAACCTGGCTCTGACTGTGTCGCCTGGGAACACAGGCTTAGTGAACCTGACCTTATCAAAGCCGTAGAGTATGGTGCCCTCGAATGCATCTATTCCAGTTAGCATGCCTAGCGCGAGCGATAGGGTGAGCATCCCGTGAGCAACTCTCCTCTTGAAGATCGTCTTGGAAGCATACTCCTCACTCATGTGAACTGGGTTGAAGTCTCCTGTCACCCCAGCGAAGGAGACTATGTGAGCTTCAGTGACCGTGACCCCAGCTGTAGAGAACTCCTCCCCAACCTCAAGCCTTACGCCACCCAATCTACCACCTACAGCCCCTAGCTCACCTCCCTAAATGCACCCTAAAGGCGGGCTCTCAGCTGCCTAGGATATGTGCCTTCTGAGCTCGCTTACGAACTCCCTCCTGGCTTCCAGCGGGATCATGTGGCCTGTATCCAGCTGAACCTCCCTGTAGTAGCCTCCCTTCTCAGCGTACTCCTCTAGCAGAGCTCTCATCTGGGATTCCATGGGCTGTGGCGGGTACTCATCTTCCCCAGGGTATCCTGGTATGATCTCAAGCTGCCCTAGGACAGCGGGGTCATAGAGTGACCTATCTGAGACAACGAGGTCGTAGGCTCCTCTCAGCCAGAGTACTGGAGGCTTCTGCTCCAAGTCTACTGCTGGATGCAGGTTCAGGTACCTTGGTGATATCGAGTTCAAGACACCCTTTGAACCTGGTGCTACATGAGGCCAGTTCGGGCTTTCAACGTAGTCTCCAGGGTAGTACTCTTCTCCCAGCTTAGCCTTAAGCATCCCCTTGAGAAGCCTCTCCTCAAGCTCTACTGGAGGGGTATAGCCCTGCTTAAACATCCCTCTCAGAACCAGCCTAGGTGCCACAGCCTCGTCTGCTCCAGTGTACTTGAGGCTGAGCAGCTCCAGGAACCTAGGGTTGTACTTCGCTATCAAGCCTCCTCCACTTCCAGCGTAGTCTGGGTAGCATGGAGTTCCATTTATGTCTCTTGTCCCACCGAAGCCATAGGGTGAGACTGGTGCAGCCAGCGTGACTGAAGCTACTCTCTGAGGGCTGTCTAGGAGGTACTGGAGGGCTACTGCAGCTCCCATTGAGTGGGCTACCAGGTGCACTCTGCTCAGCTTGAGGAGGTCTGACAGCTCCAGCAGATCCATGCTGTAGTCTCTCACCCCCTGTGTCGCATCAACTGGCTTAGCTTCAGAGTCTCCGAAGCCCCTCAAGTCTACTGCTATGCACCTATACTCCCCTGCTAGCTCAGCTACGACATCATCCCAGAACTCCTTGCACATCAAGTTCCCGTGGATGAACAGGATGCACTCCTCTCCTCCACCAGCTTCGATGAGAGAGAGCTTGACCCTAGAGGTCTCTACACTCATCCTCTGAAGCTGAAGCAAGCTAGCACCACATATCCTCTAGCCCCGTGTTTAAAAAGCCTTCCGCCTACGCTCAGAGCTTCTGCTAGAAGCAGTCTCCACATGACAGCTGTAGCACTCCAAGCTAGGCTGCTTACCAGCTCTACCTGAGTACCTGGAGTTCAGCGCCTCAGGTCGCCTTCGCGCGCCTGGAGGCTAGCGTCTCGGTAGAGGTATGCTGGGTGTGTGGGCTGGGAGGTCTAGCGGCTCTATCCTCTTGTCTGGGTCGTATCCCATCTTCCTCCCCCATGCTCTGATGTGGTCTAGTATGAGCTCTGCTCCAAGCTTGAGGACTGGCTTGACTACCATGCTTGCTACTAGGCCTCTGGTGAACATCCCAACTGACCTCTGGACTTCCTCTGCTGTAGCAAGCCAAGCCTGGTATATGACGTGGAACCTGGCTTCAGTCATGTCCTCTAGTGGCCTGAACCCTCTTGAGGCTGGTGTAGCTGGTATGTAGGCTAGCGGGGTGACTGTGAAGTGCCCTCTTCCACCCATGCTCCTCCTGAGCCTCCTCATTGAGGCTATCAGCCTGGCTGTGAGCCAGCAGTCCTCCTCTTCTTCCCCTGGGAGCCCTACTATCAGGGTGTATGCTGGGAACCAGTAGCTTAGGTTGAATAGCTTGGTTGCCTCCAGGACTACCTCAGGCCACTCCTCAGGCTGGAATGGCTTAGCCTTGTTCCCCATGTGCCTCTCTACCAGCCTGGGGCTCCCTGTCTCTAGGCCAGGCTGCACCCCTATCCAGCGGCCTACGCCTGCCTTGAGGACCTCTGAGAGCTTTGGTAGGAGCTCTCTGTCAGCTACCACTGGGGCTATCGAGGTGTGGGTTGGGTTGGCTCCCCTCAGGCCTCTGATGGACACCACCTCCTTGAAGAGCTCGACTACAGCCTCAGTGTTCGGGTGGAAGCTCCTCCTGTCCTCTAGCTTATAGAGGAATATGTCGTCTCCATGGACCCATGCCTTCTCTAGCCCAGCTCTCACATTCACCTCCACCTCAGCTTTGATCTTGTCTAGTGGGATGTACCTGGCTGCTCTTAGGTTTGGTGTGCAGAAGCTGCATCCTCTGCCACATCCTCGCATGGCTTCAACCATCCCCTTGTAGCTTGCACCCCTGATCACTGGGATCTCATCTACGCTCGGGTAGCCTTCTACGTGTATCACGCTGGGAGCCTTGCCTTCAGCTATCTCCTGCATCAGGCTGCCTATCACATGCTCTGTCTCACCTACAACAATGTGGTCTACTCCAAGCTCCTCTAGCCTGCCTCCAAGCTGCCAGGCTCCTGAACCTCCTACCACGATCCTGAACCTCAGTCCCCTCCTCTCCCTTATCCTCTTAATCCTGGAGACTAGCTGCCTGAACTTGACTGCAGAGTATGCTGTGTAGACTCCTGCCGTGAACATCGTGCTCACTGGCCCTAGGCCAAGGGGGTCCATTGCTGAGATGCCTACTATAGCTGTGCTGTCGCCTATGAACCTGTGGATGTGCCTCGGGTGAGCTACCACCACCCTGTACCCTGCTTCAAGCAAGGCTGCCTCAACCTTCCTAAGCGAGTATGGAGCCTCAACTAGGACCCCATCTCTGTGGGGGAGCTGTGTGTCTAGGAGCTTATACACAGCCTTGGGCACCCTCTCATATGGTACGCAGCCCAAGAAGTCTGCTAGAGGGATACGCCTGTATGTGCTCGTCAGGGTCTCGTCTGCTGTCAGGACCACACTTGGCTCAGGCAAGCTCTCCCCTAGAGGAGCCTTAGCGCCCTATCAAACCAGAGCAGAGCTCTGTGCCTTAGGTATGCTCTGAGAGCCTCGTCCTTGAACGCCTTAGCCACCTCAGCATACCACTTGACCAGGGCTCTCACGAGCTTTAGCGTAGGCTCTAGTCCTCCTTCAGCTAGCTTGCTTGCCTCAGCTTCTAGTGCTGCTAGCGTGGACATTAGGTCTCCTCTAAGCTTGAATATCCGCCTCTGAGAGTGCCTTGGGTCTCTCTCAGCTGTCACGAGGCCTCTTGCAACAAGCTTCCTGAGCTCCCTAGACACCACAGCCCTAGACGCTCTTCCTCTGAGGGCTTCAGCTAGCTTATTGAATGAGATCCCAGCCTTGTGCTCTGCTAGCTCATCTAGGATCTGGACGTGATACCGGGTGAGCATACCAGTTCACACATATACCGGTATAAAAGCATATTGGTTGCATCCACACCCTGTGTAAAAGCAACAACCCTACAGGGACATGAGCCACTCTATACCTGCACCCAAGGTGGCTGCCACTCTAGGAGGCGGCTCCTGCAAGCTCAGCTTGACAAGCTCCAGTTAGCTCTACTGCGCTATAGCCGCCTGCTGGAATAAGTGGCGTTTAAGGAGCCTGCTGAAGGCTTCCTCCGAGCTCAGATAGCCTCCTATCAGGTCTGTTGCAGCGATCACCCCAGCTAGCTTGCCTCCTCTAGCACTGGAAGCCTCTTCCCATCCCCCTGACCACTATCACAGCCTCCTTGACATCATCAGGTGAAGTGGTTTAGGCGATGCAGTCATCACCCCGCCTAAGCAGTATGCTTCAGGTCTATGTCCTCGCTGCAACCTTATTGACTATTTCCCTCTGCTATGACGCCCATGATCCGCCCTCGCCCACGACTACCAGGCACCCATCCTATGCTGAGCCTTCAGCTTAGCTGCCTCTACTGATGCCTTGCATCTGTGGCTACTACCGAGGAGCTCATCAAATACCTTACCCTCATACTCACCTGCCTCTGCCTCCATATCCAGATGGCTTTAGACCACAACCTCGGCTATTAAGGGGAGGTATATGGCTAAAGGCCTTGGAGGCTGCAGCAGCTATAGCAGAGTACTCAATGAACTAGAGCGCTCCAGCTTAGCGTAAAGCTTCCAGCCAGCTGCTCTATGGTTGCCTAGGCAGCTAATCCAGCTGCTTGAGCTCAACTGAGAGTAGAGCTGTCTCCCTCTGCTCTAGTGCATCGGTGTTGACTGGGATGAGGATTATTGAGCCTGTCTGCGCTGCCTGGTCTCTCTTGCTCTGGATCAGCCTGTACACCTCCTTGAAGCCGTATAGTGTCGAGATCCACTCAACCCCGTCTATTAAGACTACTCCTCTGCCTGCTCTCTCCATGAAGTCTCCTATGGTGACTGAGAGCTGGGTTGGGTCGCATACAGTGTGCTCTCTTGGGTCAGCTCTCGTGCTGAGCCAGACTACAAGCCCCCTCCTCAGCTGGAGCATCTTCCTGAACCTCTTGGGGTGTACTCTGGTTGCAGCTAGCCCAGGCCACCCCTTGGCTACAAGCTGGGAGAATAGGCTGTAGGCCTTCTCCCTGTCTCTCAGCATGTAGCTTTCCCCAGCCTCAACCTCAGGGAGCTCCTCTACATCACCTACCTCAGCTTCGAACCTGACTCTCGGGACCAACCTGACTCTGAGGGTGACCTCACCTTTAGCCTTATCTACGCCATACCAGTCTAGGAACGACGAGTAGCCTACTTCACGGAGCAAGGCTGAGAGAGGCGCCACGAGAACCCCTAGTAGCAGCTTGGTGAACTTCTCCCCAACGGCATCAAACATCTCCATGCTATAGGACTTGACCACGACTGTGATCGTGTCCTCCTGCTCAGCTACAGCCTCGAGCTTGCTGACAAACGTGTGGCCTTCAATAGCCTTGAAGTATGCTTTAGCTGTCTCAGCTGCTGTCTCGCGTGGAGCTAGGTCTAAGCCCAGCTTCCTCATGTAGGAGAGCATTGAAGCTCCAATCTCCCACATCAGAATCCTGGCTAGCTCCCTCCTCCTTGCAGCCAGATCCTCTACAGCATAGCCTAGTGCATCCCTGAGCAGCGCCCTCATACTCCCTTGCGCGCACCTATAACAGGGTTATAAGCTTTATGGAATAAACGTCGAGGCCACACATGTTAGAGGTGAAAGCGTTATTAGGGTTTTTTAGCATAGGCTTGTAGCTTGACCTACATAAGAGTTTATGTCACCAGGCATGCGCTAGAGAGGCTATGGGAGAGGAAAGCCAGAGGCTACAGGAAGTTCAATGGAAGAGTTGTAGCAGACATAATCTCAAACATCATAAGGTCAGGGTACATCATAGAGTGGAGGGGGGGCTTGAGGGTATCGACTTCAAGCTACACCCTAGCATGCACGCTGCACGAGGGCATCCTCGTGGTCAAGACTGTGATGAAGACAAGTGAGCTAAGTGAAGCCTACAGGAGTGCTCTGAGGCGCGCTAGGAAGTCCAAGCTGAAGCCCATTGTGGTAAACGTAGAGCAGCTAGACAGGTGGTGCAGGAGCTTAGGCAAGGTGAGGTGGTGTGAGGTATGTGGGGCAACCAGGGACATAGAAACCCTAGCATACTGCAAGCTCCACAAGATCACAGCCTGCTCATACTGCTGCCCGACGCTGGGAGGCCCATACTCAGCTGAGTGCAAAAGCTGCAAGCTAGGACAGCAGTACTGGACAACCCCTAGGGGGTACAGGGAGAAAGCTCCCCTAGCCAAGCTCATGTCAACCTGACAAGCATGCGAGTACAACACTTATTACCTCAGGCAGGGCTGTAGATGAGAGCATGGAGGTGGAAGCTCGCAAGCTACCTGACGGGCTCCACCTTTACGTCAATGGAAGGGGCATGGGGCTAATAGGAAAGCCAACAGGCTGGGCCTGCAAGCTACACTACAGGAAGCGCGTAAGCACCATGAGAAGCTACCTAGAATCCAGGGGGAAGGAGAGCACCTAGCCAAAGCCCTAATGGAAGCTGAAAGGGAGCTGAAGGGCAAGTACTCCAAAGAACCCCACAGAACATGCATCAGCATATGGATCTCATTCCTAAGGAAGCTGATGGAAGCCGAAGCCAGCTAGCCAACACACAGAACCATAAGCCTAGCGTCGACAGGAGAAGCCACCCAGCCACAGACAAACTTTATCAGACACCACCCTCCAAAACCATAAGGGCCACCAGATGCAAGCTGATGAGCCACTCAAAAGCTCAAGACGGTAGTCATAGAATCCCTAAGGAAAGGAGAGTACAAGGAGGTAGCAGATATAATCGTAGACACCATACTCAAGCCCATACTAGAAACACTAAAGCAGCTAGCCA
>Ga0164311_10000789_pt1 | contig 14596 bp, 12 predicted proteins | sample GuaBasSedimGuay2_FD_121796 | JGI IMG/M metagenome (GOLD analysis project Ga0164311, IMG submission 121796) | Subseafloor sediment microbial communities from Guaymas Basin, Gulf of California, Mexico - Guay2, Core 4569-9, 9-12 cm | ecosystem: Environmental > Aquatic > Marine > Hydrothermal vents...
AGTCGGACCCCGATAGCAGTGGCCTCCGGCAGGATCAACCGGAATTGCTATTAGGAGTACGGCCGGTGGGACTTCCCTCAAGGGGAAGTACCATAAAACCCATTCGGGGTTTGGTCGGGATGTTGGACCTGCCTTACCCCCAAGGGGTCCCCTTTCGGGTTTCCTTGGGAGTGCACTCTGCTGTACCCAAGGCTGGAGGGCGGGGTTCATTGTTGGGTGCTTTGCACCAACTCCCCTCGACGCCGCCGTTTTATGCCTGGGTTGTGGGCACCCTTATTCGGGCGCTCCACCCTATAGGTTGATATCCCTACAATGAAAAATTTTTGCACAGCCTTGAAATGAGAGACTTTTACCAAAAAAGACACAAAAATGGAAATGAAACTTCCAAAAATTAACAAATATAAATTAAAAACTAGAGACTCAAAATGTCTTCTACAAGGCTTATTTTTGAAACTGGAGTAGGTATACTATTTGTAACTGCAAGTTCATCCACTGCTTTGCTAACCCTTTCAATAGCCCCCTCAGCAAAGACTCCATGAGTGGCCACTACAAATACCCTACTTGCACCCATTCCTTTAAGTATGTTAGCTGCCTTTATCATTGTCCCCCCAGTACTTATGATATCATCAACTATCAGTACATTTTTTTCTTTTACGTCAACCTCAACTGGTCTCATCTGAACCTCAGTGGGTGAGATACGTTTCTTTTCAAAGTAACTAAATTCCAAGCCAAGAATATTGGCCACAGTTTTTGCTCTTTCCAAGGCCCCCCTGTCCGGGGCAAGGACTACCCCTTCCCCAAGCTTATCTTTGAAATAATTAGCTATAACCTTAGCAGGACTGACATTTAAGGCTTTGCCAGGGAAGTACTCCAAGGTTTTTGGATTATGGAGGTCAAACACATAAAGCTCATCGTAATAAAGAGATATAGCTCTCATGATAGCCCTAACACTTATAGGCTCACCTTCTTTGGAAACTCTGTCCTGTCTAGAGTATGCTAAATAAGGCACAACTGCTTTGAGATGTTTAAAGCCTTTCTCTCTAAGTGCATCACCTAAAAGTAAAAGCTCGACAAGATGTTCATTTTGAGGCCTGAACATAGATTGAACTACTACTGCCTCTTTTCCATCTCCTAGCACCCTAACATATTTTTCCCCATCCGGAAAGGTCTTTACCTCACTCTCAATCAACAATTTACCAAATTTTTCTACTTTATTTTTGATTTCTTCAGCCATGTGAGATGCTCCACTTCCAAGTACTACCCTCATTTTCACCACCAATAAGAGTTCTCGCCTACTTTAATACCTTTTCTCATACAAGAAGAACTGCTATAATCCCAGCGAGGAAAATGCCATCAAAAGTCCCCGCTCCACCAATGCTCACCATCGGAGCTCCAAGCTCTTTGAGTTTGTTCCAATTTAAAAGATCTGCACCTATCAAAACTCCCATAGTACCACTTGCATATGCAATAAGGGGTCTGTTATCCCCTCCAAGTAAAAGGGCAAGAATTGCTGCTACTAAAGGAGGAATAAACATTGGAATAGCTATTCCTAATCCCCTTACAGGTCTAGAAAACGCTTTGCTCACTATAGTGGATATTAAAATGGCCATAGCCATTCTAGTAAGGAGGAATGTTTCATCCAAAACCAAAAGCCTCAAGACTTCATACAGAACCACGCTCAACGGTACAAAAGCACCACCAACATTTATGCTCACTATAGTTTTTTGTTCTCCCCAGTCCACATATGGAACAGGATATGTTATCCCAAAGAAGGAGACTTTTGTCATTCTTACAACCGGGCCATAACTCTTTATTTCTTTGATTGGTATGTTTATGAAACTCCCTATTAGAGCAGCCCAGAATAAAGTGAATGCTACCGGCAAAGGAAGTCCCAACTTTTGGAAGGCAATGGTTATCGTGCTGGCAAACAGGATGAACAGTAAGGGTAATAAAAGAATGAATAGAATTAAAAATGGCAATGTTAAAGGCAAGAAGAAGTACCTTTTCATTTTTTGAGCCTCCCAATGATTTCAATTTCACAAATCCTACTTATATTAGGAAATCTACAATTAATCTCAGTCATTTCTTTTCCAATCTTCCAAATCTCCTCTTCAACTATTAAGAATACACATGACTCTCTAGTTTTTACCTCTTTCATATGACTTCAAATTGAAATAACTATAATCCCTTTATAAAATCAACGTCACGTGGGAAAGATTTAAGTGGGGTTTTAATCTATTATCTGCGGAGGCTGCGCCTATGAAGATTATTTGGTATGGGCATGCGTGTTTTTGGATTGAAATAAATGGTGTGAAAATCCTCATAGACCCTTATGAATATGTTAACGACGACGCGATAGATGGTGTTGATTACATCTTAGTGACTCATGAACACACTGATCACTATGGAAAAACTCCTCTTCTAGCTAGACTTAGAGACGCTACAGTAATAGGACCAAAAACAGTTTATTTAATGGCAATAAATGATGGGGTGACTAAGGTCAGAGAGATAGAAGGGGGACAAGAGATAGAGTTAGAAAATAACGTGAAGGTCAAGGCAATTTTCGTAGAACATCCTTCCAGCCAGTATCCTCTTGGATATATTATCTCCAATGGAAAAAGAAGAATTTTCCATCCCGGGGATACCTATTACAGCCCGATTTTTAAAAACTTGCGTGGAAAGATTGATATTTTCTTTGTTCCAATAAGTGGGAGATCAACTGCAAATATAAGAGAAGCTGCAAATATCATAGAAACCATGCGACCAAAAATAACAATACCCATGCATTATGGAACATACAATGAAGCCGACCCAAATGAACTCATTAATGAACTCCGAGAAAAACGAGTTTGGAGTCTAGTAAAAATTCTGGAAATTGGAAAACCTTTCGAAGTTTAATGGTGTAGACAATGTTAACCACGGGCAGCAAGAACTTAGATAGTCTATTAGGCGGAGGAGTAGAGAAAGGAATTCTAACACAAGTATACGGCCCATTTGCTACTGGAAAAACAACTCTTGCTATGCAAATAGGTCTTTTAAATGAAGGAAAAGTAGCTTATATAGATACAGAAGGAGGATTTTCTCCAGAGAGATTGGCCAAGATGGTTGAGTCAAGGAACATGAATCCCAATTCCACTCTCCAAAAGTTTCTAATATTCGAAGCCTTTGACTTTAAAGAACAGAAAAAAACAATCTCGAGTCTTAAAAAAATCGTCAATGGAAAGTTTTCTATGATCGTTGTTGATTCAATAACAAATCATTATCGTGTCGAGGAAAAGAAAAGCTCAATGACAATGGATCTCGGAAAACAGCTTCAGATACTTTCGTGGCTTGCAAGAAAGTATAATCTTGCCGTCATTGTCACAAATCAAGTATACTTTGACTCAAAACAGAACATCCTAAAACCACTGGCCGAACACATCATGGGGTATAAATGCAAAGACATCCTGCGCTTAGAAAAATTACGGCCAGGTTTAAGGATAGCAGTATTAGAAAGACACCGTTTCAGGCCTGAAGGAGGAATTGTGCACTTTAAAATAACAGATAAAGGAATAGAGGATATAGAAAAAACTAAATCTTCTCAAACAACTCTTGAGTGAGCCTTAATATGGCCTTATAAAGCTTTTCACTTATAAGGCCATCTTCATAGTGCACTTTTAGTTCTTCTTTGTCAATTATCTCCTTATTTCCATCGGGCCACTTTACAATATCCACCTCTAAGTCAATATATCTGGCCTTGTCTGGATAAACCTCGACTGGTGTACAAATATTGTAGTACTCTCCCTTAAGATTCCCCTCTTTATCATAATAGCCGTGCTTAAACCACCACTTACCATCTTCTATCTCGGTTATTGCATAATCACCGTTTTCAATGGGAATGTCAAGGCCATCATAGAACTTGCCTGGCTTTAAGTGTCTTTTGACTTTAAGTCTAATCGGGTTTAATGAGATCTCTAAAATCTCCCCCGGCCCTATTCTAATCACTTGGCCATCGGGTTTAACATGCTCGAACCTAAATATCCATCCAGTTTTTGGCCCTTTATGATTGGTTAAGGCCTCTAAAAATCCATCACTAACTTTTTTACGCTGGGATGGCATTTTACTTAAAATACCTTCTGCTATTTCAACTGCAAATCCAAGTTCTGGGTCATACGCTTTGAATTTATGATGACCCCCTATTGTTGGAACCACAGTGTTTCTAATGTCATCAAGCTTTGATTTGGTTGCCCCCCCAAACTCCACTTCATATACATCTCTTCCTTCCACAATCTGCGCTGGAGCAGAGTATTTATCTATATCCTTAAGTCTCTTAGCAATTTTCGAGAGTTTAATGAGTTCATCCTTTAACAAATTCCAATCTTTATATGCTGCAGCTGTCCTCCATAGAACCCCCCAGTCCCCCAGATCCACGCTTAAGCCAAGTATTCTGAGTCTTTCTCTCTCATTTTGATCTCTAATTTTCCTTGAGATCTTTACATGTTTCTGTGTACCAATTGGTTTTGGAATAAGCACTGCATAGTCCCCAGGAATCGTGACTAAGACACTCAAATGAGGGAGCAAGTTCTTCTTTTTGACCTGAACCAGCACTTCATCTCCTTCAACCGCATCCGGAAGTTCTTCAATTAGCAATGTTCCAATAGCACTCCCTATATCTACATACACATATCTGTCGTCCCTTTTAACCACCATACCTTTATATACTCCATAAAGCTGGTACGGAATTTTCCTAAAGAAAACATCCAAAAATTTTTCTTCAAAAACTTTTTTTACCTCCTCAACCCTTGTACCAACTAAAACTATACCGTGAGAGTCTCTTTTGTCTTGGATATCTACATCAAATTCATCATATACCTTCTCAATGTTGAACCTTTCGACAATCCTTTGGCTTGGCTGGCTTATCTTAAACCCTTCCTCAAGTAGAACCTTTGTTAATGCTGTACTGTATATCCCTCTAATCCTCACCGAAACCTCTGAGTTTGTAGACATATTCACCACCTCTTTCCCGCTTTTCCACAACACCAATGAGCATCAAACCTTCAAGGATTCTCGTGGCATGTCCTCTTTCCACACCACTATTCTTCTCAATATTCCTAACTTCAACCCATAGCAAACCTTTCGAATGCCAGTCTCTCAAAGCTTCTTCTACTTTATGAACCCATGAAGGGTGATAATGAAGATAATACACGAAGGATACCAAGTTAGCCACGGTTTTTTCCAATATTTCTATTTTTTGCATTTTGTTTAAGATATTTGCCGGTGGTAGTTTCCTCTCTTCACTTATAAATATAAGCCCTTCAAGCTCTCCATTCAATTTTTGGATTGATTGAGTTATAGAATAATCATAAATCCTATAAAACTGTAAAAGTCTCTGAAGTGAAGCATTTACCTTTGACCTTTCACTAAAGCTAATTTTGGGATTTTCAACAAGTGAGAAAAGCTCCTCTACATGAAACTTCATTTGGTGTTCGTTTTTTTGAAGTTCTCTTGCAAAGACCTCGAAGTCTCCCCCTACTAATGAGGCCAAACTAACCATTTCAGACGCAGTATCAAATTTTCTCTCAATTACACTATATAGAGAAGAGAGCACATCTCTAAGTTCCTCAAAGCTCCAATTTGATGAAAGTGAATATAATCCCAGAAAAACTTTCTGAAATTCCTTATGAAGAGTTTCCGCCTTTTTAACAACTTCACGAATTTTTTCCATATCCACTATAATCCCCCCTGTAAGTATATACATTCCTATTGTTCTTTTACTTTTCGCACCATGTTATGTTAACATAACTGTTTATCCAAAAGCTTTTTTTAAATCAAAAAACTTTAATTATCAGAGGGAAAACTATGACATTGGTAGATCGCTTTGGGAGACCAGTCACCAATTTAAGAATTTCACTCACCAATAAGTGCAACCTAAACTGTTTTTACTGCCACAGAGAAGGACAAACGCTCGATTTTCAAGAAATGAGTCCAGAAGAGATAGAACTAATCGTCAAAATAGCTTCAAAGCTAGGGATAAGAAAGGTGAAGCTAACAGGTGGAGAACCTACTATAAGGAATGATGTGGTGGATATAGTAAGGAGAATCAAACCATATGTAGTTGACCTCTCCATGACCACCAATGGGACAACCATAAAAAGTCTAGGAAGGGCTTTAAAAGATGCAGGACTTGACAGGGTCAATATTAGCTTAGATACGTTAAACAAAGAAAAATACAAACAGATAACCGGTTTTGACATGCTATCACAAGTAGTGGACGGAATAAATGCTGCAGTCAAACTTTTTTATCCCGTTAAGCTCAACATGGTGGTTATGAAAGGCCTCAATGATAATGAAATCTGGGATATGATAGAGTACACAGCTAAAAAAGGAGCAATTCTTCAGCTTATTGAAATTGAAGTCCCCAGAGAGATGGAAGATTCCTGGTTTTTCAAGAAGTACTTTTACCCCCTAAAACCACTGGAAGAAGAGTTTGAAAAGATAGCTATAAAAATAAAAGAACGTAAGATGCATAGAAGGAAAAAATACTTCATACCAACAAAATATGGTACAGCAGAAGTTGAGGTTGTAAGGTCAATGCATAATACTATTTTTTGTGCCAACTGTACAAGGATAAGATTAACATCAACAGGACACTTAAAAACATGCCTTCTAAGAAGAGATGACTTAATAGACGTAGTAACCCCAATAAGAAACGGTGCTAGCGAGGGAGAGATTATTAAGATTTTTAAAAAGGCGGTCCTTATGCGAGAGCCATATTGGAAGTGAAAGATATTTAAATAAGTTTGAGGTACTCCTCTTATGGTGATAGCGTGTACTTGAATCTTCTCGGAGTTCTAACGGGCTCATCCCTTACAATAATAGGGGGAATTCTTACTATAAAAGCTTTCAATTATTATAAAGAACTACACGAACCTGGAAAAAGCCTAGCTAGAACTTTTTTAGTTTCTACACTCCTGTTTACTATAGGCTCAATTGCCGTTATAGCCGATTCTCTAACTGCAATTCAGTTATGGGAGATAGAGCTCATATGTTACACCCTATCCTACTTACATGTGGTGTTATCTGTCATTTATTATCTACGCATTCTAAAATTAGAATCTCAAAAGACAAAAATAGGAAACTTATCAAAAAAGGAAAGAAAAGCAACTTTACCTATAAGTGGAGTATATGTGTTTAAAAAGCCCCCAACCCCTAAAGGGTTAACATTTCTGGTGAGACACTCAAACGGAGTGCTTGCCATAAGTAGAACAAAAAAAGAATTATGGGTGAGAAAATACCAAATAAAACCAGATAAATTTGTTTGGCTAAGTAGAATAGAAACGAACGATAGTACTGACCCTTCAAAGCTCCATGTGCTACAAGACATTATCCTCAAATTTTTACAAGAAAAAGGAGGAAAAGCAGTTGTGTACTTTGAGGGAATTGAATACCTCATACTGTACAATGACTTCACTTCTGTTGCAAAGTTTCTCTTTTCAATCAAAGACTACATAATCTCCACTAACTCACTTTTAATCCTATATCTATCATCCAACATCCTTGAACAATCTCAAGAATCAATCCTCCTAAAGGAGTTTGAACAAAACTCCGAAGAAGACCTTACTAGAGAAATTTATGAAAAACTTCTTGTCTCAGCCATAGAGGGAGAAAAAGATGCCAGCAGTGAAGGTAAAAAAGAATGAAGCCGAAAAAATAAAGAAGCTCCTAAAGAAAGAAGAGATTTATGACGGAAAGCGGCGACCACAAAGAGTAAAAAATTACATACTATTCCCTGTAACAGATCCAAAAAAAGCACAAGCTTTGGGGTTTGAAGTGATCGACATTGACCTCCCCATGCGTCCGGAGAGACAGATATACAAGAATCTCGAGAGTTTCTTAAAGGAAAAGTTCACAAATGAGGAATTATCCCACTTAAGGCGCTATGATATAATCGGAGACATCGCAGTAATCCAAATTCCTCCGGAAATTGAACACAGAGAAAAGGAGATAGTGGAAGGCCTCCGCAGGGTACATCCATTTCTTAAGGTTGTAGCAAAAAAAGGATTTCACACTGGAGCATTTAGAATCCGAAGATACTCAATAATTTGGGGAGAAAAGAGACTGACCACGATACATAAAGAGAACGGAGTAAAAATAAAGGTCAACCTCAGCAGAGTTTTCTTTAACCCAAGAATGAAGGGAGAACGTTACAGACTTGCTCAAATGGTCAGAAATGGCGAGAAAATATTTCTAATGTTTGCCGGTATTCTTCCATATGCCCTTGTAATTGCAAGATACAAAAATGTAGATATAACCGCAGTAGAGCTTAACGAAGAGGCAGTAAAACTCGGTCTTGAGAATCTCAAGCTGAATAAAGGCAAACTTAAAGGAAGAATACATCTAATCAAGGGAGATGTGTTTGAAGTTGGCCCTAAACTCGAGACTTTTGAGAGGGTAATAAGCCCTACTCCAAAAGGGGTTGATGCTCTAAGACTGGCCTTAGAAAAAGCGGAGAAGTGGGTCCATTATTATGATTTTGTTCATGAGAACGAGATAAGAAAATTCAAGGAGAAAATTTGCCGGGAATGTAGGGAACTTGGAAAAAAATGTGAAATAAAAGTAAGGAAGGTTTCTGATTACAAACCACATGTGTTTAAAGTATGCGCTGATATTAAACTCTACTAAAACATCAAAAACAAAAGGAGTAAGCTCACTTCTTTAAGAAATCAAACAAAGTGACCTGTTTGCCTTTCTTGTCTTTTTTCTCTTCTGTAATTTGATCTTTAGAGTCTAGCTCCTCTTCTTTACTCTCTTCAGGCTCTTCGATTTCCACTTCTCCTTCTACTTCCTCTGTTTCTCTAGCCTCCTCCTCTACTCTTTCTATTTTTTCCATTACCTCTTCAACTTTAACTTCAAGCTCAGTTTTCACTTCTTTAAGTTTTCTATGGATTGAAAGCATTTTTCCCTTTATTTTACCTACTTTTTCTTTATCTTCAGTCAAAAACTCGATTTCTTTATCCCCTAATTCCAAGAAGACTGCTATATGGGAAGCTACATCCAAATTACTGCTAAATATTGACTTAAATATTTGCATGGTTTCAATAGCCTCGAGTTTGCTCATATGCATTCCTTTCATTATTTTTTTCACTATTGAATCTCTAATAGAACGTTCTTCTTTTGTATCCCTCAATATCCTAAGGGTTTTTGGAGGATAAAATCTTATGAATCCTTTCTTTTTAATGCCAGCCACTGCAACTCCAGCGGTCATCATATCCATGGCATATTTCCAAAGCCCATAGCTCCCCGTTCTTTTGGCCCGCCCTAAATAGATATCCGCCCTACTAATAGCATCATAAGCCTTCGCAATGTCCTCAGGTTTGTAATAAACATAGGGAATATTCTCATCCAACCAAAGGAGAACTTCATCCGGAGTATTATCAAGATTCACAATGGCCATTTTGGCCCTCTTGGTGTTGTCGGTTGCAAATATGGTACCCAATGCTTCAAAGATAGATTTTTCAACATCCCTATAAGCTAAAATAACCTCTGCATCTTCTACCCCACCACTTACAACAGTTTGGAGGTCATTTATAGCCGCTCTTAAATCACCTCTTGCTCTCTGGGCAATCATTTGAAGAACTTCCTTAGGAACAAAAATACCTTCAGCTTTAGCTATTCTAAATAGTGCCTTTAAAATATCCCTCTGGCTTAACCTCTTATACTGCACGATTTCCGCTTTATTCCTTATTTCTATCGGGACTTCCCAGTATCTGTTGGCAGACATCATTATTGGATTCTGCGCTTTACCTATGAGCTTGGCTACTTCTTTGGCCCCACTTGGTTCTATGTTATCAACCTCATCCAAGAAGATGAGCTTCCTTCTCCTCCCAAAAACGTCCATTGTATATGCAGCGTTAAGGTAGCGCTCTATTTTCCCGAAAGTTCTGTCATCACTTGCATTGAGTTCAATTACCTCAAATTTATATTCATTTGCCAATGCATGCACTGTAGCAGTTTTCCCACTACCTGGAGGCCCCGCCAAGAGAAGAGCCTTCTTTTTAGGAATTCCATGGAGCCATTCTTCAACCCATGGCTTGATCTTTTCTAAGGCCTTATTCTGGTTAACAATATCCACAAGTCTCTTTGGCCTATACTTCTCAGTCCAAGGGAGCATTTGCACTCACCTAATCCTTGCCAAGCAATGTGAATTGGGCAAGTAACGCCTCAAGTTGAATCATTTCATTGGAACCTTCCACAAGTCTAAAATTGTATTCACCAATCTTATCTGCGAGGGCTACCTTCTTTGGTTCGCTTATTGGGAGGTTAAACACCTCTTTGTGCATTTGTATGAGAACATCCTCTCCGCTCAAACCTTGCTTTAAGAGTATTTCCCTGAGCTTGTCCCTAGCTTTGAGGAAGTTCCCTTCCAACGCTAGGAGCATCATTTTCCTAACGTCTTCTGGTCTAGCCCTGCTCGCGACGAGGAAGATGTTCTCGTCCGTTATCCTCATATCTAATGCGGCCGCAGCTTGGAGAACATTTATTGCTCGTCTTAAATCTCCTTCAGCCACATAGAGTATCGCTTGAAGGCCTTCCTCGGTCAGCACAAGCCCCTCGTTTTCAACTATGTATTTCAATCTCCTTGTAATGTCCTCATCTTTTAACGATCTAAAGCGGAAGATTGCACATCTCGATTGTATGGGTTCGATGATCTTTGAGGAGTAGTTGCAGTTGTGGCTTACGAGTCCGTTGGAGATAAAGCTGTGATCCCTCACGCACGTCACGTCGTAGACGTCGAGGTAGCCGAGCTCCTCCTTCTTGATGAGCCTCTGGACAATGTAGCCCTCGAAAACCCTCTCCCTCACGAACTCTTCGAACGTCATGAAGTCCCTTGTGAGGCCTAATGGAATGCCCCTGAGCCTGTTTACGACGAAGTCCCTCTTAACACCGAGAACCCTAGCAGTCTGGGTCGGGTTGGTCGCCCTCGCCAGCTCCATGGCCTTCTCCGCAACCTCCGGGAGAACGAGCTCCTTGTAAGTAAGCTTAATTCTAAGATACTCTCCAACAAGCCTCGCGTAGGCGTCTTTGAAGTAGGCGTAACCGACCCTCGTGAGGAAGTGGAGGTAGTTGCCATCGTTTGGCGTAATGACGAGGCGGACGATAAACTTGTCCTTTCTCTCGGCGGACGAAACTATGACCTTTGAATCAACGTCGAACTCCCTGAGGAGCTCCGCAACATCGTTGAAAAACTCGGTGGTCTTTTCAAGGCTCTCCACTGAGGCGCGCATCTCAAGCTTGATGCCGTTGAAGTTGTAGCGCTCCCCACTCGGCTTTGTTCCGCCAGTTCCAAAGAGACCGCGCAGGAACTCCCTCTTGACGAATAGGTTACCCTCCTTTATCCAATCTGGAACAGCGTAACCCTTCACGGTCTTGTTGCCGACTTCGACTCCCCAGAAGCGCATGAGGGCATGGAATGCCGAGCTGTCCACGTAGAGCATGTGAATCCTGCCCTTCACAGGCCTTCCACGGATTCCTGAGCTGGTCTCGCGCTCGATTATCTCTGAAGGCTTAAGACCGAGCCTCTTCAGGTCTTCGGCGAGTGCTTCGAGCTCCTCCCTGCTTGAGTTGAACCAAATCCTAACACTACCCTTAGCCAAGTGCCCATCGCCGATGAGGAAACCGAGGACCCTCGCGAGGATTCCAGCTTTCTCGTCGTCGTAGCGCACGAGCCACTTCTCCTTAACCTCGCGGAGTATGTTGTAGGCGATTCCTCTCATTTCCCCCGCAAGAAGCTTTCTAGCCATGGTGTAGCTTATCTCGACTCCAAACTCCTCTTCAAGGATTTTCTTGACGTCCATCGCGTTCCTTATTGGCCTCCCATCGCGTACCTTCCTTATGAACTGCTCCTTCCCCTCGATTCTCCTCTCGATGTAGCCCTTCCTCTCAAGGCTTTGCAGGAGCTGGTTGAGCCTAACACGGGAGAGTCTCACCTTCTTCTGGAGCTCTTTTCTTGTCATCCATTCAGCGAAAATCAACGCCAGAACTTCTGCTTCTCTTTTCGTCAGCCCACTTTCCATCTCAGCCTTTAGCTCAAGGGCCCTCGCAAGGATTTTTTCCTTGCCCATCGTCAGGAGCTCGCGGAAGCTCTTGGCCTCCCCGAGGGACTTAAGTCCGTGCTCACGCTCGATTTTTTCAAGGAAGTTGTAGAACTCGTGGAGGTCGATTATAGGTCTCGGGTCCTCCTCGTAAGGCGTTCCCTCAAGCGTCGGCCTTACAAGCACTTCAGAGCCCTCTTTGAGGTCGTAGGTCTGAACCCAGCCCTCTGGAGTCAGAAACATGTGATCTCCCGTGGCCTCCACGACCCTTCCGCTCTCAAGCGTTAGCCTAAAGACCGGGTGACCTATTATCTTGGAGTTGAAGGCCACAGCCGCGATAACGGTGTCTCTCCCCGTCCTGTTAGTAACTTCCTTCAGGAGACCCTCCTCAAAGTGCTTCATGAAGTCCTTTATCCTTACCTCTCTTTCGTCCGGGGTATAAATCTTTGTGTCTCCCGTAATGCAGCTCAGGATAAAGCGAACATTGTTCGAAAACATCTCCATTGTTCTTCTAAGGGCCTGCTGAGCGTCTTGGGTCAATGCGTCAGCCTCATCGAGGAAGATTATCTTGAAGCTTGGGCCACCTATCGGCTTCGTCCTCGCAAAGTCCTTCACCTTCTCGCGGATGACGTTTATCCCGCGCTCATCCGAGTTGTGAAGGAGGACAGGTATTTCACCGGCAAAGAACATCTCATTGCCCGGAACGCTGACATCGTAGACGAAGTCGTTGTACTCGACGACCTCAACCTTTTTGACCATTAGGGCGTGAAGGTCGGTACTGGCGAGCTTCTTCAGCGTTTTGAGGATCATCCTGCCTTTCTCATCCAGCTTCTCCCCGTTTACCATCTCTATGACCTTTCTCAAAGTCGCCTTTCTGACACGTTTTTTGCCCTCGTAGAGCTGGTGCCTGAACTCGTAGCGCCAGTTGCCCTCGATAGCGTTCTCTATCGCCTCAAGCATCTTAACTACTGGTTCAGCTGGGAGGAGCTCGGCCTTGCTCCACTTCATTCCACCTTTCCAGATGAGCCTCGCCTCCCTCTCGAAAAGGCTCGCCTCTATTCCTGAAACCCTCGCGAGCCAGACGGTATCTATCAGCAGGTCCCTTGAGACTGAGGAGACTCTGATTACCTCACCCCACTCGCCGGCTCCATCATCGTCTGCGAGGCCCTTCAGGAAGGCTATCCTCTCCTGAATCGGGAACTCAAAGACAAAGCCCGGAATCCTCTTGTTGGTCGTCCTCCTGCCGGCCCCGTCGTAAAAGCTCTCCTCGAAGAACCTGGCAAGCTGGGTGTTGAGAAACTGGAGCTGATAAGCGCTCTTCCTTGAGCGGTCAAAGCCCGAACTCGTGTAGTTCTCGTAAAGGCTGACGCCGAGGTCTTCAGCGAATGCCCTCACTCGGTCTATTAAATCTCTCTCATGACTTCCAAGAGTATATATCACCTGACTGGAGGTGCTGCCCCTGAAACCGACCGCCCCTTCAGCCGCGTAAAGGCCGAGCATGTAGGAGAGCCCCTCACCAACTGGAAGTCCCTCAAAGGTTCTCGTCCTCGCACTCTCCTTAATACTACAGTCGCTCATGTCGAGAACGTCGAGGAAGCCTTCAATGTTGGCAGTGAAGCTGAGTAAGATTGTGCCCTCTTTCAGCTCGCTTGCCTTCGCAGTTTCAAGGCCGTTCTCGGTGAGGATCATAACAGAGTGGTTTCCGGTCAGCTCAAGCTTTCCGCCACCCTCAAGGTGGACGCGGAGTATAACGGGAACGCGGTGGCGGATTATCTTGCTCACACGAGCCCATCTAATGCAATAGTTTTCGTCAACCGCGAGAACCTCAAGGTTGGGTGCATCTTTGTAGGCGACGTTGCCATCGCTTTCGTCAAAGTAGAGCTTATCAAGCTCGGCAAAGGTCATCCTCACAACCCTGCCGTCAATCCTCACGAGTATTGGTGTGTCCTTGGAAACAGATGCGTTTAGCTCAAGGAAATTGTGTCTCCAGTGCTCTCCAAAGAGTTCCCTCGATAAACAAAGCGCAGAAGTCGTCTTCCCGACGCCGGGCGGCCCTGCTAAGAGAAGATGCGGCATTGAACCCGTCTTAACGTAATGCTTGAGTCTCTTTACTATATGATCCTGACCAACAATGTCATCAAGCCTCTCGGGCCTGTACTTCTCAACCCAAGGTTTTTCAAGAATTTTAACTTCTTTAACCTCTTTTACCTCCTCAACCATGACGATCACCTATTATCGTGAACTAAATTCTTTATACTCAAGCAGATATTTAAACTCTTTGGACTATCCCCAGCTCTCCCATCTTGAGAGGTCTAATCTTACTTAAAGATTTGTTTTAAGAGTAGAATCAACACACAGGTCATCTCGATAACTATAAAGGAAACCAATTATTTATCTCCCTGTTGCTTGCAAGACTCCTTCCGAAAGGGAGGAGATACGCAAGAGGAGGTGGGTGAGTAAGGTTTAAATACTCTGAGGATGCAGAATATAAGGACCTCATAACAGCCGTAAGGGCTGGTGTGCAA
>Ga0164311_10000790_pt1 | contig 14593 bp, 12 predicted proteins | sample GuaBasSedimGuay2_FD_121796 | JGI IMG/M metagenome (GOLD analysis project Ga0164311, IMG submission 121796) | Subseafloor sediment microbial communities from Guaymas Basin, Gulf of California, Mexico - Guay2, Core 4569-9, 9-12 cm | ecosystem: Environmental > Aquatic > Marine > Hydrothermal vents...
CTTCTTATGTTGCGTTCCAATGTTGCCCTCAGCTTGGTGGGGGAGAGAGTTCTGAGGGAAACAAAGCTCGAAGAGGGGAAAGAAGAGGAGGTTTTGCTCAAGCTGAAGAACGAAGGGGAAAATTGCATCCTTAAGATAACTCAGGAAAGCGAGGAGTTTGAAGTCTTCATGCCCCAAAACGTTGTTCTCAACTCGGGAGAAGAAAAAATAATCTCCTATAAGATAAGACCAAGAAGAAAAGGAGAGTTTCTGCTGAAGCCTGCAAGAGTAATGGCCGAAGACGAGAGGGGGCTCTATTTTGAGGAGTTTCAAATTGGAAAGGAGGAAAGGATAAACGTTTACCCTTCAATTGATTCCATAAAAGAAGCCGCGAGGTCCGATTACAATCTAAGGCTTGCTGAGCTATATAAAAAGAGCCAGTTCGTGGGCACGGAAGGTATTGAGATAAAAGACCTTAGAGAATACAGGCATGGTGATGATTTTAAGAGGATTGACTGGAAGGCGAGTGTTCGTTTGGGAGAGCTCATAATAAGGGAAATGCTGAAGGAGAGCGATGCCGACGTTTATATTCTCGTTGACAACACAAGCGAGATGAGAAAAGGCATAAAGACGGCAAAGATTGATTATGCAGCAACACTTGCCCTCCAATTAGCTGCTAATCTCATAAAGAACTACAGAGTGGGGATGATAATTTACGATGAGGAAAATGCCGAATTCGTAAAGGCAGCCAAAGGGCCTGCGCATCTCGAAACCATGAGGAGGAAGCTCAACTTAAGATGGAAAAAAGGTGTGATGAGCCTGAGATTCAACCTTGAAATAAAGCTGAGTGAAAAGGGAAGGGCATTTTTGGGCAAGATATTGCCCCTCAAAAAGGGAAGAAAAGGAAGTAAAGGCATATTTGAAGGACTATCATTGATAAAACAGCCGTCATTTTTAATATTCATCAGCGACCTCAGCAATCCCTCAGACCTTTACAAAGCTATAGCCCAGGCCAGGAGAGCCCACAGAGTGCTTTTGCTCTCTCCAAATCCAATCCTATTTTATGCTGGAGAGCTTGATAGGGAAACTCTGAGGAGGCTTTACAAGGCTTATCTCGAGAGGGATAAGCTTTTGAGAAAGTTCAACGCTTTAGCTCCAACCATAGACCTCGGACCGAGTGACTACATAAGAGAGCTTTTGAAGGTGATTTAAATGATAGGCCTCATAGCCTCAATAGTGGGGGGTTTAATATTAAAGGAGTACGTTCTTTTGGGAGCAATCCCGGTTTTTTTGGTTTCAATAAAAAATAGGGATATGGGTTTAGTCGCTTACTTCCTCTACATCATCTATGTTTCTTCAAAGGTTTTAAGCGTGGATGTTTATGTGTATGAAGAATTGATAACGGCCTTGGTCTTTGCCATCTCCGGGGTTTTGCTCCTTGAAGACGTCCTAAAGAGAGAAGTCAGGATTAGAGAAGTTGAGATTATTCCACTGCTCTTTATCCTGTTTGGCTTCCTCCTCCCTGAAAGCTTTATCGCTGGAGGGATTATTTACTTCCTAAACCTAAGGCCTCACTGGAAAGCAGGAGTTCCAATAGTCGGGGCTGTGATGCTTTTACTTCTGACAAGGAGATATGTGGAGGGTTTGGGTGCATCTGCTCAAGTTGCCCTCTTTGGAGGCTTTACAGTTTTTACACTTGTAGCTACATTCCTCACCAAGGAGGTCAAAAAAGTTGAAATGTTTGAAAAATAAATTTAAAACAGTTCAGTTCAAAATGTAAGATGACAGCAAGTGGGGGTAGATGCATGGAGAAATTTTTCAAACCCAAAATTGCCCTTCCCTTGATAACGTTAATTGCCACTATCTTTAGGCTTGCTCCTTTGAGATATAAGTATATGTTTGGGTATGATCCCTACTTTCATCTGGCTTACATCGAGGAGGCACTAAAAGCTGGAGAATGGACCAATTTTTTGACAATTGCCGGCGGTCCTTGGGGGGCTCAGGTGAGGAGTTCCCATCCTCTCGGGCTTTGGATGACCCCAGCTTATGTTTATAAAATTTTAAAGGTTTTTGGAGTTTCTCTTTACGACGCTTTCAGGATTACACCGGTCATTGTTGGAGTTCTAACGATAGTTTTCTTCTGCCTTGCCATGCTTAATTTTTACGACGAGAAGAAGGCCTTTTTTGCTTCTCTTTTTCTTGCGGTGAGCTTTGGTCATGTTTTCAGGTCAATGGCGAACTACTACCGCGGCGATAACTATATGCTCTTCTGGTACAGCGTGGCTTTATTTGGGATTTCACTGGCGTTTAAATACAACACGGAGAAATGGAAACACAAAAGATACATTTTCTATCTAGTCTCAGCCTTTGCAAGTGGTTTTGCTTCAATTTTCTGGCAGGCCTACTACCCAATCTTCATCTTCTTGCTTGGAAACGCCCTCTTTTTGGCCTTTGGGGCCTTCATTCTGGCAAAGGATGAGCACCTTCTGGACTCTGGACTTTTGGCCATTTCAACGGCTTTTGGAGCTTTTCTGGCGAACTACTTGGGCGGACATTTTGGCTATGGGATGCTTGGAGGAAACAGATGGCTGGCCAAAAAGACCGCCGAAAAACTTGGGATTGAACTGGGAGCAATCAAAGACGTCTACCTCGTGGTTCACCTGAAGTATTTAGTTCCCCTAACACTTGCTGGAGTTTTTGTACTGTTCATTCTCTCGAGAATTGTGAAGGAGAAAAAGCAGAGGGCTCTAATAGTGGTTATACTTTCAATCATCGGAGTTTATCTGCTTTTCGCGAGGTTTGAAGCACTTAAAGAACTCTCCTCTGGATTTGGAATTTTCAAAGAGGCGCCAATTCTTGAGACAAGGCATTCGACGTTTAGCGACCTTTGGGCAGCTTACAACATTTTATTATTTTTGTGCCCCCTCTTCCTTCTTCGCTTTGCCTCGGGAAAAGCCAAACTTCCCGATTTCCTTCTCCTGGGTCTTATTCTGCCAAGCATTTACATGACCTACACGTGGACAAGATTCCTCTTCATAGGCTCTCTTGCCGTAGCTACCATGGCAGGTTTGGGCTTGACTTCCCTTCACGATGCAATCTACCCGATGGTAAAATCAAAATTCGACGCTAAAAAGGCATTGGCCTTTTCGATGCTTCTGCTCGTTGTGGTTCCGATAATAGGAGGAGGCTTGGGGCTTGAAAGGGTTTTGGCAGAGAGGCCTTTCATGAATAAAAACTGGGAGAATGCCCTGCTTTATTTAGGGAATCGTTCAAATGAAAACGATATAGTTTTAGCTTGGTGGGACTACGGTCACTGGGTGACCTATTACGCAAGGAGATCCCCAGTAGCCCAGGGGGGTCCAAATTCTGGCGTAGCCCTTTATTATCTCGGCAAGCTCGATGAAAACTGGGCTATAAACTTGGGAGTGGACTACGTTGTTGTGAGCTATTATGACTTCCTCAAGTTTGGGGCGATAGTTGAAACTGCAGATAGCCATCCGAAGTACAACATTACCGAAAACTACGGGCTTATCGTCCTGCCACTTACCTCCGAGATTGGGGCTCTGGTATTTCAGAGGGAGAATTACAGAATAGTGGTGAAGCCCGGTAAGAAATGGAACGCTATAGCAAACATCAACGGGAACGTGCTAATGCCAAAGGAGCTTTACGTGGAGTATCAAGGCAGAGTTATGAAGCCAAACCTCACAAACTCAAACTCCAACACCTACCTTTACATAAACCTTAATTACAAGTATGCGGTTTTTATGAACGAGGAAGCGTTTAACACAACTCTGGCAAAGCTTTTCATAAAGCCCGAAGAGCCTTACGGGCTGGTTTATTCCGACGGAGGATTTGTAAAAATCCTGAAACTCAAACACCCAAACGTGAGGGTGGAGAAGGCAAACGGCGGGGTAATTTTCCATTTTGAAAACGCGACCGGAACTGGGCTGGGAATCTGGGGGTTCATGGATAATGGAACGCTCGTGTTCAAGAAATGGTACAATGTGAAGGGTAAGAAGGAGTTTGAATTACCTGAAGAAGTCATCGGGACGGTTATAAGATACGCGTATGCCGTAGGCAAGAAGATCGTTGATAGGGGAGTATTTAGGAGGGGTTGAACAGATATACTTTCTGCCGCTTCTCATAAATAATCATGATTATTGCAATTTTTTAGAAAATTATTAACTAACTATCACCATAAATTTCTTGTCTTGTAATGTGAAAATATTTAAAGAGAAGATTAACAGAATAAATTTTGAATCGAGAGCAAATTTAGGATTAGTGTAGAAAAGGTGGATACTAATGAAAACCATCATAATCATTCCAGCTTACAATGAAGAGCTGACGATTGGTTCTGTTGTAGCGTTGGCTAAGAAGTATGGAGATGTTTTGGTTGTTGATGATGGTTCCTTAGATAGGACTTCTGAAATAGCCAGGGAAGCGGGTGCGGTTGTTATAAGGCATGAGAGGAACATGGGCAAGGGATACGCCCTCAGGACTGCATTTGAATACGCCCTTAGCAAGGAGTATGATATTGTAGTTACCATAGACGCCGACGGCCAGCACAACCCCGATGAGATACCTCTCCTCATGGAACCAATAATTAAAGGGGAGGCTGATTTGGTTATCGGTTCAAGGTATTTAAGCGGGAGCAAAAAGGAGATTCCGTTGTATAGACGATTTGGTCTGTGGGTGCTGAACAAAAGCACCAAGGTTGCGGCGAGTGTTGATGTTGATTCGCAGAGCGGCTTTAGGGCTATGAACAGAAAAGCTCTGGAGAGGTTAGATTTAAATAGCGACGGATATTCCATAGAGACCGACATGATTGTCATGGCAAGCGAGAGGGGGATTAGACTCATGGAGGTTCCCATAAGCGTCCGCTACGATGTGCCGAAGAAGCACAAGAAGAATCCCCTCGCCCATGGTCTTGGCGTTTTAGCGAGCATTGTGGGGCTGATAGGCTATAAGAGACCTTTACTGCTGTTCGGAGTTTTGAGCCTGATAGCGTTTATCATAGCCGGGATTTTGGCGTATCTGGCTTTGGAGCCGTATTATCACGGTGGTAGGGTTTATTTAACTCAAGCCATAGGCGCGGGAATTTTCGTGATAATTGGGATTCAACTGTTCATCGCGGGGTTGACGTTGAACGTTTTGAGTAGAATGGTGAGGGAGTAGGGGGAGGAGAGTCAATGTCATTACCGCTCAGTGTTATAATTAGTACGTATAATATAAGGCGGTATAATGATACCGTTGACGTTATAACGAGCCTATCCAAGCAGACTTTTAACAAGTTTGAAGTAATAGTTGTCGTTGATGAAAACAAGAAATATTATAAAGCACTCCAAAAATTTGTGATATCCAATGATATCCCCAATGTAAAGATTATTTTTAACCCTACCAACCGCGGCCTCTCCTATAGTCGGAATATTAGCATTAGATACAGTAAAGGGGATATTGTGGCTTATTTAGATGATGATGTTGTAGTTTCTCCGAATTGGGCAAGAGAGATTGTCAGGACATTTAAGAAGTGGAATAATGTGGGTGCTGTTGCAGGTCATATCCTTCCTATGTGGATGGATAAAGACATAAGTTGGTTCCCAGAAGAGCTTTATTGGATGATAAGTTGTTCTTATACATTGACGCCAAAAAGGGAAGCAGAAGTAGACAGAGGATTTGGAGCTAATATGGCATTTAGAAAAGATTTGCTCCTCGATTTAGGCGGATTTAAAGAAGACTTAGGGTTAAATAGAGGGAAATGGGTGGGAGGAGAAGATACAGATATGTTCCTAAGGATTAAAGAAAAGGGGTACAAAGTCATTTTCAATCCAAAAGCCCTTGTGTACCACAAGATATATCCCAACAGAATCAAAATAAAAACTCTTATAAAACGAGCCCTTGGCGGTGGGAGATCAGTTGCAATCATGAGGAAGAGATATAAATACGTTCCAAAAAAAGAGAGTAATTATCTCAAACTAATCCTACACAATTTTTATGTGCTAAAAACCTCTAACTTTCTAAAGAATCCAAGCAAAGAATATATTAAGCAATTTGGAGCCGTTACGTTGGTTGTGTTATTTGAGGGATTAGGCTATCTCCTTGAAAAAGTTCGGTGAAGCTGATTAATGTACGAGAGGGTGGATATAAAATGTCCAGGATCCTCATACTGGCTCCCAATCCTCCTTGGTACTTAGGAGGCATTGAGAAGGTAGTCAAAGAAACTGCTATTCGCCTAGCTCAGAATAGTAGAGTGAACATTGAGATTTGGTGCAAAGATTCTGAAAATAAAACTACATTGTGGAATGGAATAAAAGTGCGAACATTTAAAAAAACACTTCCATTTGGACTTAGTTTGGATATGATGAAGGAATTGAAGAGATTGCAAAAACAGTTTGATATTATTCATATTCATGGAACGTCAAATTTGTATCCGCTCGAGGTTTTGTTGGTAATCGATAATTGGAAGAACATCGTTGTTTCCTCTCACTACCACTCTAAGGGCAGTAATGTTTTGTTCAGACTTACAAAACCACTTTATGATAAAATTTTTGTCTCGAAGTATCTCAGGAAGGCTAGCTCAGTTATTTGCGTTTCAAAAACCGAAAAAGAGATCTTACTGGCTAAATTTAAATTGCCACTAAACAAGATCCGAGTGATACATAATGGGGTTCCAGTGGATAAAATCAAAGCATTCAAACCGAAGAAAGTTTCAAAGCAGGAAAAAGTTTCAATTCTTTATTTTGGTAGACTCGAGAGATATAAAAACATTCATGTGTTAATTGAATCCTTAAGGTACTTACCCAATACTTTTGTTTTGTATATTGTTGGTAAGGGGTCGTATGAAAGAGAACTCCATAAACTAACGGAGGATCTAAATTTACAGGAAAGAGTGAAGTTTTTGGGATTTCTCCCCGAGGAAAATCTGTATTCTCTCTTGCATTCAGTTGATCTTGTGGTTAATCTTTCAGAAATTGAGGCCTTTGGAATCATGGCTGTTGAGAGTATCTGCACAAACAGACCAGTGCTAGTTAATCCAAAGGGTGGATTAAAAGAAATTGCCGAGTATTTCCCTGGAATTGTTTTCCCTGTTAATCCGAATCCCAAGGAGGTTGCTAGTAAAATTGAAGCTCTAAGTTTGAACCGAAAATACAAGGTGGGAAGAAAAATTTATTTATTTGACTGGAGTGTGATTATCTCCCAATTTGTTGAACTATATAAGTTTCAGAGGGATATCTAATGAAAAGGAAAGAAGACTTCGTTAGATATGCCAAAATAACACTATTACTGTCTAACTGCCTTATTACTATAGCTTTACTTACAATGCACCAGAAACCCAGTGTTTTACTCGGTCCTTTTGGGATATACCAATATCTAGTGTCTTCTCTGGAGGGAAGATTATTATTGGTCGGACTTTTTTTCTTAGTGTTATCAAGTATAAGTTCAACAACTATTGAGGAAACTAACAAATTGTATTTTGCCTTATTTTTCATATCCTTGATATTATCAACCTTAGGGGTGCCTTTAGCAGTAGAAAGCCTACCTAGATTTAGATACTCATACTTCACATATTCCTTTGTATTATACGTATACAGATATCACCAACTTAATTCGTCATTCATTTTTTATCATTACTGGCCGAATTTTTCGGTTTTTGGCGCCATTCTGTTTAATGTAGCATTGCCCTCAGTAATGGATCAATTAACGTTCTTGAAGATGTTTCCCTTAATAGTGGTTAGTTTGTATTTTTTGAGTATCTTTTTGTTTTTTAGGGATAACCAAGAAGTATACTCTACTAAAATTCTAGTCTTTCTTATGCTTATTTACCTAGCGACTAACTGGACCAATCAAGAATACTTTTCTCCCCAAGCAGTTGCGTTAGTATTTGTTTTGGATTTAATGTACTTAATAACTCATAAGGAAATATTTAACAATCATATAATTTTTATTTTAATAATATTGTCTAGCACATTGTTTTTTACACATCTTTTGTCATCCATGATATATTTAATGTTCATCGCAGTCTGGTATATAATAAATACAACTTCAAAGCGAGATACTGGTGACAACATGAGCAAAAGAAGGGCAAGGGAAGGTAAAAGAGAATCCCCTAGATTCTCTGTTTTATTATTGTCAGTAATATTGTTTATTATTTGGATGTTATATTATGCACATGACTATGTAGCAAACAATATAATGCTGGTTATTTTTCAAATCAAAGAAATTCTTAGGAGAGGCATTTTGGCATATTTCGAAAATATCGGGGGTACACTTCAACGTCAAAAAGGAGATTTTGCCCATAGCTTCATCGCTAAAAGTATGTTAGTCTCGACCTTTATGATACTGATCTTGGCGTTTTATGGATTAATTTTTAGACTTAGAGCATTGAAGTATAAAGTAACATTACCAGAAAGAGCTGGTTTTACCATGTTATTTGGAATAGGCATCGTTGGGATTTTCTTGGGAAAATATGGCAATGAATACTTGATAAGAGCCTATCTGTTTATGCTTCCATTTATTGCATTTTACATATCATATTGGCTCGGATCTGTTTCTATCACTACTAAAAGCGATTATAAAAATATTATAAAGATAATGGCAATTCTAGGTTTGATGTTAGTTTTGTTGAATTTGCATATTTTATTACACTATGGCAATGAGAGATATGATAAAGTGACGGTCTCCGAATTTGAAGGAGTAATATTTTTGGATAAATTTAAATGCACTCCTGAAGAGAGTTGGGTTGACCCACTAAAACACTTAGTATATGTTGATTTATACAAAAATACTAAAAACAAATGCCTAGTATTTAGTTATGGAGCATATCAATATTCAAAAATGTACGGGCGTGAAAGTCACTATAACAAAATCCGGACTATGTCTAAACTAAATAATAGAATAAATCTAATATATTCGTCAGGGTATCTTGAGATCTATACTAGGGGGGGTAGGTCTGAAATCTAACATTATTAAACACCAGAGTCCATTTATCAAAATTATCAAAATAATATCCCGCTGTCACCTGAACTACGGAGAGGATATGATGACTCTAACACTCACAAGTCACTTAAATAAAATAGCCAGGAAAACCGGACGCGAACTAAAAATTGACATTAAATATAGAATCCTCCCATCAAAGGGCACGTTTAGAAGTTGGATGCATCTTATTGGGAACAATGTTTCTATATCATCAGAAATGCCGGATAATACTATATTGAGAGGCATTGCATATCTGTTGCTTCCTATTAAATCTTTAATAGAGGCAAAATCTAACAAATACAATGCATTTTTGTATTTGGGAGGTGATGTGTTCTCCGACTACTATTTTGGAATTGACACTCTTTCAGATTTTGTTTCTTTCAAATTTCTACACCTAGCCGGCAAAGATGCGATTCTTCCGGGGCACACTGTGGGACCTTTTTCCTCATGGAAACGCGTTGTAGCCAAATTTTGCTTAAAAGATACAATAATTTTCTCCCGAGATAGATGGTCATATAAGTATCTCATCTCAGATTTAAAACTCGATCCTCAAAAGGTCAGAAGTAGTGCTGATTTAGCATTCTTACCCTTACCAAACCAGTATAACCATGAATATATTAAAAAGGTTCTGAGGAGATATAAGTTGAGAGAAGATCGTTACATAACGATTGTTCCTTCTGGATTATGGTGGAAATATACTAACAGATATGATAAGTATGTCGAGAACTGGGTGCGTTTGATAAATAAACTTGAAGAACATCCCGACTTATTTTCAATGAAAATAGTGCTATTGTCCCATGTATTAGACAGACCTGAGCTGAGTGATAGCGCATTAATAACCGAGATCAGTAAGAAACTTAAAGCCAAGAATAAACGTTCAATTGTTCAAATTACTGAGCCCATTCCTCCAACGGATGCTAGAATTATATTAGGAAATGGCATATTTACAATCACAGGCCGAATGCATGCCGCCATTTCAACATTCCAAATGGGAAAACCTGCAATCTCCTTATCATATAGTGCTAAATACAAGGGCATCATAGGATATGAACTAAACTTAGAAGATCTTATCATCGACGCCAGAGGGGACAAAATTTGGGAGAATGGCAAAATTATAACCGCAATATTAAATCGTGTTGAGTATACTTTAGATAATTACTCCAAGCTCACAAGAAAAATCAAATTTTATACTAGACTACAGTGTGAAAAAGCCCACGACATGATTCGTGATATCATTAATCATATGGGGTGAAGTAAATGATGAGAATTTCAGAGGCACCTGCAATTGAAGTAATAGGGGATGATAGATGCACTGGGTGCTTTTCATGTTTTAATGCATGTCCATTTGATGCCATTGAGATGAAACTGAATCAAGAGGGATTTTATAGACCAGTTATAAACGATAACTGCACACGTTGCGGAGTCTGTCAAAAATTCTGTCCAGTTTTAACTCCCATTAAAGTTAGGGATAGACTAGAGACTCCAGTGGTATATGCCGCGTGGAGTAGGGATAAAGAAACTCGCATTGCAAGCTCGTCTGGGGGGATATTTCCAGAACTCGCAAGGCATATCTTAGAAAATGACGGAGTGGTATTTGGTGTTGCAATGGACACTCGATCACTTTTGCCAAAGCATGTAAAAATTAACGAGACAACTCGATTGAAAGAACTACAAGGTTCGAAGTACTTGCAGAGCAATGTTGGGATGGCATATCGTGAAGCAATAAACGAGGCTAGAGCTGGACGTTTTGTTCTCTTCTCTGGTACGCCCTGTCAAATTGCAGGGATGAAATTGTTTTCTCAGCGTTTAAGAAATGATGCAAATATCTTGACGGCTGGCGTTGTGTGCCATGGAGTTCCCTCTGCTAAGGTTTTCCTTAGTTATATAGCTCGGCTGGAAGAGAAGTACAAAAAACGTATTGTTTCGATCTCTTTTAGAGATAAATCCAAGGGTTGGTCAAAATTTATGATATCACTCACTTTTGAGGATGGGTCTACTATCAAAAAATATCATTGGGAGGATATATTTTTCTACGGATATCTAAAAAATTTATATCTCCAAAAGTCTTGTTACTCTTGTGATTTCAACAAATTTCCTCGTCCTGAGGATATCACCCTAGGGGACTTTTGGGGAGCACCTTTGAAATTACGTAGTGAAGAAGGAGTCTCTCTAGTCGTGGCAAATACACTACGTGGAAAGAGGATCCTAGAGAAACTTCATAGGGATAATCGAATCGAGCTAGTTGAAGTTTCTTTAGAGGACGGTGCAAGGTTTAACAAGAGATTAATTGGAGAATATACAACTATCCCTCCAGAAAGAGATTTAATAATGTCGGAGGAATATTTTAACCACTTTGATATGCTCTCAGAAAAGTTCATTAACATGCCACCTATGCCCATCTTGAAGATTAAAAATATCCTAAGATGGGTATCTCCAATCATCTCCTCGATCATTAAGAGGATATAACCGGTTGTATAGTATCGCGGTATATTATCAAAATGATTACCAATATCACTAGATAAGCCGCATTTATGCCAAGTCCTACTCCCGTTATTCCATATTTTAGCACAAATAAATAGCTGAACAAAATTGAGAGAAAACTTTTTAGAACACTTATTATTGTAGCTTTTTTTACTAATCTTAAGATATTCAAGGTAGTTATTAGAAAATTCGCAGGAATACTTAAGAATCCACTTAAGATTATTAGCCATAATAATGCTGTACCTGCAATATACTTCTCTCCAAAAAGACCCAAAATAACATCCCCCAGCGCCAACACAAAGGTAAAGGCTCCACCGAGATATACATAGCTGATAAATATTGCTTTTTTTAGAGTAGTTTTTAATATGTCACAATTATAACTACCCTCCACAAAAAATGAAGTGTTTATCGCATTCAAAACTAAAAGGAACGTCATACCAACCATAGACGCAATATAATAGTATGCGACTTCTTCTTTGCTTAGTATTAAAAGTAAAAGAGTAGGCATGATGTATGCAGGTGCTATGTTAGACAATCCGATTATGTAATTCCCAAAAGCAAATCTAAATGATTCTCTTAGAAAATCTAAGTCAATAACCAACAAGGACTTAAAATCAACAAAGAGCAAAACATAAAAAAGACCAAAAAATAATCCAAGACCAAATGAGAGCAGTATTCCAAGTAAACCCATGCCAATAAGGAGAAAAAGGAAAACAAACCTTCCAGCAAAGAGCAGGCTCTGAACAAACCCATGCTCTGCCCTCCTTCGGGCCACAGAGTACGTGTAGAGAACGTTATAGAGTGTTCCGATAACCGAGAACAGAACAAAGACTCCTACGAATCCCCAGCCAAGGTCCCCAAAGGAACCCGAACATATCATGATCAGCCCGTATGCAACCGAGAAGGCAACACTGGCAATGCTCGTTATTATCAGGGCACTCCCAATGGCTCTCTCCTTGTACTCCGGATAGAACCTTATTATCGCAAAGTTCATACCCAGCATTGAGAGATTAAAGGTCAGATTGAGTGCCGAAACAATGGCGCTCGCAACGCCGACATCTTTAGCCGGATAGAGCCTCGCGGCGATTGCCCAAAACAGGAAGCCGGCAACTGCAGTGGTAAGCGATGCCAGGGAAATGTATATGGAGTTCCTGTAGAGAGGGCTCTTGAAGTTTTTGAGTTCTTGCTTTAGAATTTCAAGCATCTCTCTGACCTCCCTTAGATTTCAGTCTATAAAGGCACTTAAAACTTTTCGGGCTTTTCCTCAATCAAATATCTGACTCTCAAAGAGTCCCTCTCTATAAAACGCAACTTCCCTTGGAAGGGAATTTTGAAAGCCAAGCGTTGCCACAGCAAGGGCACTGCTCAAAACGGTCAATGCCAAGTTAAACACTCCATGCTCCCTGGTGGAAAAATACCTCGCGATTATTGCTCTGCTCAAAACCCAAAGAACATCGAGATAACCGTTCCAGCAAAGGCAATTCCCATCCCTTTGGCGATCCTCTGCAGAGCTTGACTTGCTTTGCTCATAAAGACTGATATCCTCCCCGCCTTGAAGGGCGAAGCTTAAAAGAAAAGTCAATAACCAAAAATTATTTATAGTATTGTGCAACATATGTAACACAGAGAGATAGGGGAGGTGAGAGTAATGGAGGTATTAGGGGTCAAAAAGAAGAAGTCTAACAAACGCACAGTACATCTTAGTGTGAGAGCACCCGAAAATGTGGTTAAAACCATTAACCTCCTAGTAGACATTGGACTCTTCAAAGATAAAAGCGATTTCATTAATTATGCCCTCCAAGAAACATTGAGAAAATACCTCTCCAGTATCAGGATTGAAATAACTCCAGAATTAATTGACAAGTACTTTGAGCTATTAGAAGAAGCAAGCCCGCAGCTTCCCGAGGAGGAAATCCTCAAAGTGCTGGAGGATGCCCGCAATGAAAGAAGAAGCTCAAGAAAAGAAACTCAGGAAGGTCGTAGTTGATACAAGCGTTATAATATCATCAGTACTAGGAGATCCCAAAGCCGCACCGGCAAAAGTACTAAAAGCAATGTATACTAAAAAATTCAAAGCATACTCCTCGGAGGAAGCGATGGATGAACTCTATGACGTTCTTTTTAGCGAGAAGGTTACAAAGCTCCTCAAGGGCGGGAGTGAAATTCTTACCCTAACATACCTTTTTGTGAATAGCTCAGTCATCCGTGTTAATCCAAAGAAGCGTATTGCCCTCTGCAGAGATCCAAAAGATAACAAATTTCTGGAGATTGCGTATGAGGTCAAAGCCGATTGCATTGTAACCCTCGACAGAGATCTCTTGGACATGAGGGACAAAAACAAAGAAACCCGGATCTTTAGACATAAAATAAAAATCCTCAGACCTGAAGAATTCCTTCGGGAGATATAAACATGGTATGCAAAGCTGATCTTCTCCCCACTCTGAAGGGCTGGGCTTGGAAAAGAAAACAAAAGGTTTTCATAGGAGAAGACTGCAAAGAGTCTTTTAAATCCCTTTTCTTATAATTGCAGATAACCATCCCAAGAACTCCCAAATATACCTCCAGTTCTTTCTAAAATTCTACCTCAAATACCCCGGCATTAAGATGTGGAGGGTTATTCTATGTGCGTTGCTTCTATTCCTATCTCTCTTGCCACTTCTTTTTGTCTTTTATCACTTGTGATTAATTCAGCTCTCAAATTCCTTGCTTGCGCCAAGAACAGGCTGTCGTATATGGAAAGGTCGTAATCCATGGCAATTTTCAAGGCTTCTTGTAAATATTTTTCACTTGGCTCTAATATTATAACTTCCTCCTCTATGAGTTTTCTCATCTGCTCGTAAAGTCCTAAGGCCTGTTCTCTCGTTATTAGCCTGTACTTTCTCATGTACTTCCATATTACGTTTGTTGTCTCAATGATTAACATGTCCACGGCATGTGGTTCTAAGCGTGGGTCTAGGTAGGGGATTACTTTCTCCCAGCCTTCTTCCTTCATTAAGAATTTTGAAAAAGCTGAGGAGTCAATGACTATCACGATCCTCCCTCACCAACTTTTGTGCCGTTCCCTTTGGTGCCTCGGGCAAGGTTTGGATGTAGGCTACAACTTCTTGGAGGGCTTTTCTCTTTTTGTACTCTTTGATTTTCTTTTTTATGAACTCCCTAA
>Ga0164311_10000792_pt1 | contig 14579 bp, 15 predicted proteins | sample GuaBasSedimGuay2_FD_121796 | JGI IMG/M metagenome (GOLD analysis project Ga0164311, IMG submission 121796) | Subseafloor sediment microbial communities from Guaymas Basin, Gulf of California, Mexico - Guay2, Core 4569-9, 9-12 cm | ecosystem: Environmental > Aquatic > Marine > Hydrothermal vents...
GAATAGTGAAATCAATGTTAATATCGATGATGTGATGTAGGCTGTTTCTATTGGGATTATTCCCCAAACGGCTAGGAAGAAAGGTGTAAGCGATATTGTAGCTGTAAGTATAGGCGAAAGGCCGTTAATCAGGGCTACATAAACTGACACGAATTCTGAAGCCTCGTACCTTATTGGGTCAACCTTTCCGTTCTTATCTTTTTCGAGTTCTCTGAGCATTCTGTCTCTTTCTGCTTTTTCAGTCATGTAAGCGCTGAAAAATCCTGAAATTCCTATAGCAAAGCATGCACCTAATCCGGCAATAACTATTGTTTCTGGTTTTTGTATATGCGCGAACCATGAGGCAATTATTATTCCAAAAACGGTCATGGCTCCGTCGAAACCGTTCAGTATCAAGTATCTTCTGGCTATGCCTCTTGCGCGGGTTATACTCAAGTATAGCCTTATCTTTTTAGAAATCTTCTTTAGGGGATTACCCAACTGCTTTCTGCACCACGCTTAAAAGGCCTTAAACTATGTTGGCCCATCCTAAATCTTCACATCACACTTGTAAAATACTGGAATATAAACTTTTATCCTTAAAACTCCAAATTTTTACTAATCTTCAGAAGGTTTATTGAATTTAATCCAAGATTATCATAGATACCTATGAAACATCCGATTAAACCCAAAACATAAATGTCTGAACGAACGTAAGTTGCTTAACTAGAATTTGGGGGAATTATGCAGATGGAACTTGTCGAAGCCCTAGAGAAACTTTCAAATGCCCATGGAGTCGCTGGAAGGGAAGATGAAGTTAGAAACTTAATGAAGGAGATGATGAGGCCCTATGTTGACGAGCTATGGGAGGACAAGCTTGGAAACATTATAGGCGTGAAAAAGGCTAGGCGGGAAAACGCGCCGAGCATAATGCTTGCGGCGCACATGGATGAGATAGGTCTCTATGTCAGGCACATAACTGAGAAGGGCTTCCTATACTTCACAAAGATAGGTGGAATAGACGATAGGATACTGCTTGCTCAAAAAGTGGTTGTTCAAACTTCAAAGGGAGTCATTCCCGGTGTAATAGGTGCAAAACCCGTCCACATAATGAAAGAAGAAGAACGAAAGAAGATAGTGGAAGCCGACAGCCTCTTTGTAGATGTAGGTGCTTCAAGCAGGAAAGAAGCCGAAGAAATGGGCATACGCGTGGGCGACCCAATATGTTTTGACATTAAATTTGCGAAAGCCGGGGGAGACACAGTGATAGGCAAGGCCTTCGATGACAGAGTTGGATGCGCAGTAATGATTGAAGCGTTAAAACGGCTGGGTGATGTGGACTGCACTGTATACGCGGTTGGAACAATTCAAGAAGAAGTAGGACTTAGGGGCGCGGCGACTGCAGCCTTTAAAATCTATCCAGATGTAGGCATAGCCTTAGATGTTACAGTGGCTGGCGATGTTCCAGGAGTAAAAGAGGTTGAGGCGCCAATAAAAATGAGGGCGGGGCCATCATTCACCGTTTCTGACCGCGGGTTGATAACTCACCCGAAAATTTTGCGCTTGCTTGTTGAAACCGCTGAAAAAATAGGTGTTTCCTATCAGTTAGACGCTGGTCTGCCAGGCTCTACTGATGCTGCCCGTATAGCTTTAACACGCGAGGGAGTCCCTGCAGGAACAATTTCGATTCCTACCCGCTATGTTCACAATCCCGCTAGTCTGCTTAGCCTAAAGGATGTCGAGGATTCGGTCAAGGTTCTCGTTGCCGCTATTGAGAACCTTCCGAACTACTTTTAACATTTCCTCCTTTTATTCTCTGTAGTAGTACGGCCTTCTAATGTAGCCGTAGGCTTCTTCAGCTGCGATTATTCCCTGTCCAACTGCTACGCCTATCTGCTTTATTGGACAGTTTGTTACGTCTCCTGCGGCGTAAACTCCCGGAATATTCGTTCTCTGCCTACTATCAACTATTATGTAGCCGTGTTCATCCACTTGCACCCCCGCAGCTTTGGCTATTTCGCTGTTCGGTTCCTCGCCAATATTGATGAAAACACCGTCTGTTTCTATCTCAAGGGTCTCCCCTGTCTTTTGATTATATATCGTGACGCTTTTCACTAGGTTTTCTCCCTTAATCTCCCTCACGACGCTGTTCCAGAAGAACTTGACGCCTTTGTTTTGTAGTTCTTTAAATATGGCTTCTTCGGCTCTAAGCTGTTCTCTCCTATGGACAAGCCTAACTTCTGAGGCTATATCCGCCAAAAATAGGGCTGAAACGGCTGCTGTGTTTCCTCCTCCAACAACGACTACACGTTTATTCTTGAAGAAGGGACCGTCGCATGTAGCGCAATAGCTTACCCCTCTCCCTCTAAATTCCTTTTCACCTGGCACTCCAAGTTCGCGATAGTGAGAACCCGTAGCAATTATGACTGCCTTGGCGCTGTACAGGTCCTTTGAGGTTTTAACAAGTCTATCCCCTTGCTGTCCCAAATTTAGTTCTGTTACACCCTCTAGTTCATGAATTTGCACCCCAAAACTTTTGCAGTGCTCAAGCATCTTATCCATTAATTCTCTTCCGCTGATACTTCTAAAACCGGGATAATTTTCGATTAAAGGCGAATCGGCTGCCGTACCGCCGGGAATTTTCTCTTCAAGAATTAAAGTTTTCAGCTCTCTTCTTCCTGCGTAAATTCCGGCTGTTAGGCCAGCTGGGCCAGCGCCAATGATTATTAATTCCCATTCTTCCAATTTTCTCTCCTCCATGCTTACGATAATTTTGGTGTTCAAATTTAATAAGCTGTCCTGTTTATCTAGTTTGAGGGTGAATTGGTGATGAAGAGGTTTGAGTTTCTTGAGCATACTGCTGATGCCTATATCGCGGCGTATGGCAAGGATTTGGCTGAAGCCTTTGAGAATGCTGCATTGGCGATGTTTGAAACCATGACTGACACAACGAAGGTTGAGCCTAAAATTGAGGATGAATTCGAAGTTGAGGGTTTCGATGAACAGTCGCTTCTATATAATTGGCTTGAAGCCCTACTTGTAAAGTTTGAAACAACTGGGAACTTATACTCGAAATTCAAGATATCTGCTATCGAAAAGACTGAAGATGGATTTAGGCTTAGAGCCAAAGCTTGGGGAGAGCCATTCAACCCGGAGAAGCATCCGCAAAAAGTCGGTATAAAGGCTGTCACCTATCACATGATGGAAGTGAAGAAAGAGCCCGGAAAAGTTACGGTTAAGTTCATTCTCGACCTCTAACTACTTGACTAGGAAGGTTATTTCCTCAACCAGCGTTTCCGGAACAACATTTCGTTTTCCTCTCCTTGTGAATTTTATGAATCCAAGCTTCTTCAAAACCTGCAAGTCCTCGTAAACATTCTTTATGTTCCTTTTAAGTTTCTTGGCTAAGTCGCTTATTGACTCTATTCTCAGCGAGGCTAGGCTGTATAGGAGCTCTATTCTTTTAGGTGTTAAGAGACTCATCTGCTGAGAGTCAAAATTGTAGATTTCCTCAACCATGTAGTCGAGTTCTCCTCCTTCAACATACCCCCTATAGGCGTGAACAAGCCCAGCCCATTCAAAATAGGCTGATGCATGGCTGCTATCAACCTTTCCGCTTAGAAAAAGCTCCTCAAAATCTTCAAAGCCCATGCCAAATTCCTTTTCGTATTTTTTGATTCTCTGTAGAACCTCTTCGGGAGTCAATTCTCTAATAACTCTGACAAGCATAAGGCATCCAACTCTATACTTTTAGCATACGCGCTTGATAACCTTAGCCATCAGCAAAACTTTAGTAATCAACACGCATTTCCTATGTTAAGGTGCAGCCATGAACATAGAAAAGATAAACGACTACACCTTCATGATAGACCTAAACCCCAAAGGCATCGGAAAATTCATCTCCTCCTACATTCTAAAGGGAGAAAAAACAGCCATAATAGAATGCGGACCAACATCATCTGTAGAAAATCTGCTTAAAGGACTAGAAAAACTAGGAATAAAACGTGAAGAAATAGGCTATGTTATGGTTTCCCACATACACTTAGACCATGGCGGTGGCGCCGGCGCGCTTTTAAAGTATTTGCCAAATGCACGCCTAATTGTTCATCCGAAGGGATTGCCTCATATGGCTAATCCGCAAAAGCTTTGGAGCCAATCTAAACAAGTTTTAGGGAAAATAGCTGAAATTTATGGAGAACCCTTTCCCGTTCCATCCGAACGTATGATACCCGCCGAGGATGGAATGAACGTTGATTTAGGCGATGGAATAAGCATTCGGGTGATTGAAACTTTAGGTCACGCTTCTCATCATGTGAGCTACTATGACCTGAAAAATGAGATAGTTTTTCCTGGAGACACCGCGGGTATCTACATTAAAGATTTAAACATAATTTTGCCTACAACCCCACCTCTCCTCGTATTGGACAAGACGCTTGAATCCATAGAAAAGCTGGCTAGGCTTAATCCAAAAATGCTATGCTATACGCATTTTGGGCCAGCTGATGCTGCCGTTGAGAAGTTAAGGGCGTATGCTGACCAGCTTAGGCTTTGGGCCTCAATTGTTTGCGAATGTCTAAAGAAGAATGAAGATTTAGAAGCTATGAAGGAAAGGATTATAGAGAGGGATTCTGCAGCTAGTTTAGCCGCCAAGCATTTTGGAAATCATCCGATAATGAGTGATATGTTTACGCGTGACATTCAAGGTTTTATAGCCTATTTTGAAAGGTATGGGTTAAAGTAATCTTTGGTCTTAAAACCAATATTGTTTATATCTTCCTAATCTAAATGAGAGGTTAGGTGATTAGTTTGCCTCATGTTCCACTAGAAAGAATTGATAGATATCTTTGGCGTATTCCCCAGAAGTATAAGCCCGGTATGAGGGTTCCAGGCTTAGTGATAGCAGATGAAGACCTTCTAGAGAAAATGAAGACTGACAGAACCCTTGAGCAATGTGCAAATGTGGCTCATTTACCAGGCATATACAAGTATGCGATTACCTTACCCGACGGCCATGAAGGATATGGCTTTCCAATAGGCGGAGTCGCCGCAACAGATTATGACGAAGGCGTAATTAGCCCGGGCGGGGTAGGCTACGACATAAATTGCGGAGTACGCCTAATAACGACTAACATGACAGAGCAGGATATAAGACCTAAACTCGCCGAATTGACAAGCACCATATTTTCGAATGTTCCATGTGGTTTAGGAAGCAGAAGAAAGGACTTCCGCGTAACAGTTCATGAACTTGAACGATTAATGACTGAAGGTGTCCAGTGGGTTATTGACCAAGGCCTCGGCTGGTCCGAAGACGCCGAGCACTGCGAGGAGAGAGGATGCATGGAAAATGCAAATCCAGACAAGGTTTCGGCAACAGCCAAAAACAGGGGCCTAGCCCAGGTAGGAACGTTGGGTTCTGGAAACCACTTCTTAGAAATTCAAAAAGTTGACAAAATCTACAATCCGAAGGTTGCGAAGGAGTTTGGAATAGAGCAGGAAGGCCAAGTAACAGTTATGATTCACTGCGGCTCACGCGGATTTGGGCATCAAATATGTTCAGATTATCTTCGAGTAATGGAGCGTGCAGTTCACAAATACAAACTTGCATTACCCGACCGCGAACTTGCATGTGCGCCAGGAAACAGCAAAGAAGCCGAAGACTACTTTCAGGCAATGGCATGCGCAGTTAACTACGCATTCTCGAACAGACAAGCAATAATGCATTGGGTTCGCGAAAGCTTCGAAAAAGTATTCAAGCGGCCAGCCGAAGAAATGGGCCTAAAACTTGTCTATGATGTTGCCCATAACATAGCGAAGATAGAGACTCATAAAATTAACGGCGAGAAACGAAAGGTTTGGGTTCACAGAAAAGGCGCAACCCGAGCGTTTCCGCCTGGAGCGCCAGAGGTTCCAGCCGATTATAGGGCTGTTGGACAGCCAGTACTCATACCTGGAAGCATGGGAACAAGCTCATGGCTTCTTGTCGGAACGCCAAAAGCAATGGAATTAACCTTCGGCTCAACTGCCCACGGTGCCGGAAGAATGATGAGCAGAGCCGCGGCCAAGAGAAGATTCTACGGAGGAGATATCAAAAGGGCACTGGAAAAACGCGGAATAGTTGTCAGGGCGGCAAGTCAAGTCGTATTGGCTGAGGAAGCCGATCCAGCCTACAAGAACGTGGATCGCGTAGCAGAAGTAAGCCACCAAGTTGGAATAGCAACAAAAGTTGCCAGAATGGTTCCGCTGGCGGTCGTGAAGGGCTAGGTTCTAAAAACTCGAAGTTATCGTTTTCTTTACAAATTTCTTTACTTTTTCTATGTCTTCTAGATAGACGAATTCATTTTTTCCATGAATGTTGTTGTCTTCCCGCATTGTTCCAAATTGGATTACTGGCATTCGATCTATCATAAATACGCCGTCCGTTCCTCCTAGTTCAACCACAACCTTAACTCCACAGCCTAAAACTTCTTCGAGAATTTCTCTAAACTTCCTGATTACTTCTTCGTCTGTTGTGTACCAGCCGTCCATGAAGGTTTTAGCTTTCACTTCAACATTTATCCTATTCTCTTGGGCGTAATTTTCAATTGTCGTTTTCAGCTCTTCCGCTGCCTTCTCGGCATTTTCTTCGGGTATAGTCCTAACGTCAATCAGTAAATTGCATTCGGCTGGAATTATGTTTGCGGCTACTCCGCCGTTGATCATTGTTACGCTTATCCTTCTTGGAACATGCTCATAATGGGTTGGAGCATAAAATCTTGAAAGCACCTTCTTTTCCGTCTCCTTCGCGACTTCTTCTATAAAAGCTACGATTTTTGATGCTTGATATATTGCATTTAGCCCCTTGAATGGATACGCCGAATGAGCTTGTCTACCGATCACCCTAACGTTTAATCTTGCAACGCCGGACGCTCCAATGGATAGACCTTCACATCCAGAGTCTAAAACTACGCATATATCCCCCTCAATCTTTCTGAAAAAGTCTTCGCCTTCGCCTGTTTCTTCTCCACCAGCAATAACAAGCACCGGATTAACTCTTAACGGTACCTTTTCTTCAAGAACTTCCCTGAAGGCTGCTAGAGCCGCGACAATGTTAGATTTATCGTCGGCTGCGCCCCTTCCAAATAGTTTTCCATCCTTAATGAATGGCTTGAAAGGGTCAAATTCCCATCCTTCGCCAGCTGGAACAACATCATAGTGGGTTAGGAAAACAATCTTTTTAACGTCTTTAGGAACGTCCGGAAACCTCACTAGAACATGCGGAATGCCCTTTGCATCAACAACTTTCTCGGCGACAAGCCCAACTTTCCCAATTTCTTCAAGCAGTAAATCAACAATTTCGTTATAATTCTTCCTTGAAGTCGAATCCGTATCTATAGCAACCAATTTAGAAAGCAAATCCCACTCATACTTCGACATACTAAACACCACAGCTACACAATACAGAAGCGAACAATAATAAAAGTTAGCTGTAGAACGAAACGATTAAATTGTAAATTCTAATCTTCATACACATAGCGGACGGGCGGTAGCTCAGCCTGGTAGAGCTTCCGGCTGTAGACGCCCGCCATGGGTGGGCGCCGTCAGCCTGCCAGGCGCACAATGCAGAAACCGGAGTGTCGCAGGTTCAAATCCTGCCCGCCCGACCATAAAATGCTACTCTCTGTCCTATTCTCCGATAGTTAATAGACTGTTATACTTTTGGCTCCCGGAATGTTTTTAAGCTCCTTTATAACTTCTGGCGGGATTTCGCCGTCAATTATCATAATCAATTTTGGTTCTGGACTTAAGTCTGGGTCTTCTGCGAATGCTTGTCTTATACTTAGGTCTTTCTCTGAAATTATTCTTGTTGCTTCCGCTATTATCCCTCTTTTATGAGCATTTTCTGGAATGAAGACTATTACGCTTAAATTGAACTCTCTCGCCACTTCCTGAAGTAGACATACATGCTTTAGGTTTTTGAATATTCTTTTAAGCTCTGGCTGCGAAAGTATTGTTTTAACTGTGCTATCTACAGCTCTCCTCTCCACTCCGGCTTCCCTTGCTATTTGCGTGTGAGGAATCTCTATGTTTCCGCTTACAATTTTTCCGTCTTCCCGAACTTGGAACCCTCTTTCAAATATGAGTTTTGCAACCTTTAGTTGAGCCGGATAGTTCTGAAAGTATTTTTCTATTTTATTCCACATGGCTCCCTCATCCGATGTATAAATATGTGCAATAAAGTATATAAATTAGCTTTGAAGTATACTTAATAACCATATCGAACTTTAAGCGTGGAGACGGAATAAACGTGGGAGTCATAAGCCAATCCAAAACAGAAATTGCAAAAAAGCCACATAAAAAACTAATGCTTAACGAGGAAGGAATCCCAAAGAAATGGTACAACATACTTCCAGATTTGCCTGAACCATTGCCACCGCCAATAAATCCAGCCACGAAAGAGCCTGTAACTCCACAACAACTCGAGGCCCTTTTCGCAAAGGAACTTGTAAGACAGGAAGTAAGCCAAGAACGCTGGATACCAATACCCCAAGAAGTGAGGGAAATTTTTAGACTTTGGAGACCAACACCGCTATATAAAGCTACAAACCTAGAAAAAGCGCTGAAAACTCCAGCTAAAATCTACTACAAGTATGAAGGTGTAAGCCCCCCTGGAAGCCATAAGCCGAACACGGCGGTGGCGCAGGCCTATTACAACATGAAAGAGGGAATTGAAAGGTTAACTACAGAAACTGGAGCCGGTCAGTGGGGCTCAGCTCTAGCCTTCGCATGCAAAATGTTCAATTTAAAAACCACTGTTTACATGGTGAAGGTTAGCTATATGCAGAAGCCCTACCGAAAATTCCTGATGAAAACTTGGGGAGCTGAAGTTCTTCCGAGTCCAAGCGAAAGAACAGAATTTGGAAGGCATGTTCTAAAGCAAGACCCTGACAGTCCCGGAAGCCTGGGAATAGCAATAAGCGAAGCCATAGAAGACGCGGTAAAAAATGAAGGAACAAAATATTCGCTTGGAAGCGTTCTTAATCACGTTTTGATGCATCAAACAGTAATTGGCTTAGAGACAAAAGAGCAGCTCAGCCAAGTAGACGAGTATCCAGACATGATAATCGGCTGCGTCGGTGGAGGAAGCAGCTTTTCAGGCATATCCTACCCGTTCTACTACGATAAAGTTACGGGAAAAGCCCCGAAAGAAGTAGAATTTATAGCCGTCGAATCTACGGCGTGTCCTTCAATGACTAAGGGCAACTACATCTACGATCACGGTGACTCAGCTAGACTTACACCCATGCTTAAAATGTTCACGCTAGGTCACACATTTATTCCACCACCAATCCATGCCGGAGGCTTAAGATATCATGGGGCTGCTCCAACCCTAAGCGAACTCCGCAAGCATGGAATAGTTAAGGCGAGGGCTTACACTCAAACCGAAATTTTTGACGCCGCCGTTCTATTTGCTCAGACTGAAGGCATAATTCCGGCGCCTGAACCTTCTCATGCAATAAAGGCTGTAATAGACGAAGCATTGGAATGCAAAAGGAGAAACGAGGAGAAGACTATATTATTTCTGCTTTGCGGGCACGGTCACTTTGACATGCAAGCCTATGCAGACTACTTTGAGGGTAAATTGAAGCCCTGCGAATATCCAAAGGAGAAAGTCGCCGAAAGCATATACGATCTTAAAGGGCTATATCCATGGATTGAAAACTACTAGAAAGGCTGTAAGTCTTTATTTCTTCTTCTTTTTAAGGCCTTAATTGTTCCCGAGACCGCAATTATGTTAGTTATGCCTACAAGAGAATACGAAGTTTCGGAATAACTTATAAAAAAGGGAGAGTTTCACAGTTTTATCAGCTAAATAATTCCAATGCCGTGGTTTATTCCTATGCCGCAGCCACATCCTGGATGTTTTGGAGAAACTTTGGATATTTTTTCAATAAGCATTTTGAATTTCATCTTTAATTGACCCCTCTTTGACCCCTTAAATTATCTTATATAGTTGTAGAGAATATAAGATTTTCCATGAGTGCAACCAAACCTTGTTAATGAACTGTGACGTGTCTTATGGTTGCCCTTAAACTCTCTCTAAGGGAGAAAGTCAAAGGGAGCATAATCTCTAAATAAAATAAATTTTGTATTTCTTTTATGACAAATAAAATAAGGGATTGATGTGGGGACACTTTTGTCCCCTACATTATTTTCCACCATGGAGGTGGCCAATAGGGGTGTTTTGGTGATGCCTTAGAAACCTTTTCAACGAGTACTTCAAATTTCATCTTTACTTGCCCCTTAAATTAGTTTTTTATTGCGACTATACAGTATGTCTATTAAGAGAATATAAGTTTTTTCTAACAAATTTTAAATTTATTACGTGACACATGATGTGTTATCATGTTGAACTCATAGTGATTCATTCCACATTTTCCTCGCTAGGTCTTCAATTAAAAGCCATAAAATTCCCTTTTCAAAGGTACAGCTGCTTGGTTTTTTGCTAAAGTTTCTGTGTTCACGATAAATTGCAGCTAAACAAGCTCCACAGATAAATTTCATTTCGCAGTCCCTACAACCTTCGATGTCTAAGATGCTTACATGTCTAAGTACTTCTAGAATTTTAGAATTTTTCCATATATCTTTGAGGCCGTGCTCCCTTACGTTTCCGGCGTTAAATTCTCGCATGCCAAGAAACATGTTGCAAGGATACACGTAACCATCCGAAGAAACCGAAAGAATTCCCCTTCCAGCACCGCACACATCTCTCCTTGACAATTCCTCCAAGTTTCTTAATTGATCCTCAAATTCTGTTGAGATTCCAAATTCTCTAGCTTTCTTCCATATTGACAGCATTGCTGAGTAAACTTCTTTGAAGTTTAGCATCAAATCTTTGTTAGTTGAAGCCCTGCCCATTTCAAGTAGCGCTTTGATGGAAATTGAATCAACGCCCAAATCTTTCGCTAAAAGAACTATTTTATCAGCTTCGTTAATGTTGGGTCTCATTAGTGTAAAGCCTATCTTGGTCTTAACTCCAGCGCAAACCAGCCTTCTAATCGCGTCGGTAGATTTTTTATAGCATCCTTCTCCTCGGATATAATCGTTGGTCTCTTTAACTGCTCCATCTAAACTCACACCAAGTTCAATATCATATTTTTTAAAAACATCTATATCCCTGTCGGAAATAAGTGTTCCATTAGTTTCCATGAAAACATGTTTTATGCCAACTTCTTTGGCTTTTTTAAAAACTTCATAAAGCGCCTCTCTTCTCAGTAATGGTTCTCCGCCGGTGATAATTAACCGCTCCCCGCCAAGTTGTGCAAATTCGTCAACCAATTTAACCAATTCATCAGTAGTTAGTTCACCTTCCAGCGGATTGCCCGCCTCAATGTAGCAGTGCTTACATCTTAGGTTGCAGGCTCTAGTTATGTGAAGGTAGAGTTCTCTAAGAACATCAAAAGTGTAACGAATTTTTTTAGGTGGTGGCGGTGGGTTCCAGAAAAGAAAATGTGCCTCAATCATTGCCGCGATAAAATCAAGCAATTCCTCTCTTGAAACTCCGCCCTCAATTTGGATAACTTTCTCAATAATTTCGTCTACTTGAAGTTGACCATCACAAAGCTCAAAAAATCTCTTCCCAACATTGTCTACGACCATAATGTTGGGTACATCGGGGTTTAAAACTAAAAAGAAATCATCAACTTTACGTATAACTAAATTTTTGGGCTTATATAATCGTCTCTTCATTTTTTCATTTGCCGCATGCATAATCATCACTGCAGCTTTAATTATTAAAGACCCTACGGGTTAATTTAGATTGATTTACCATGAATATTTAACATTTTTTATCGAATAAAAGCGAACGCAAACAATAACATTAACTTCATAATGAACAAAATCGAGAAAAGAAACAATACCGATGTTTAGGTTCCTTTGGTCAACGTTATTTTTCTTCTTAAAGCTTTGATTGTTCCTGAAACCGCGATTACATGCATTGCAATTGGTTTGTCTTCAATTTTGGTTATGAACGCGATTGCAGCTCTGACCATGTCCACAGCCTTGTGATGGCATCTTAGTATAAGCAGTTTTTCTTCTTTATGCTCAATCATTGAAAGTCCGGTTTTGCTTGCTCCATACTCGCCGAAGAGCTGGTAAATTGAATCCCATATTGCATTTATTATCTTTCTTTTTTCGAATGTTTCCTCTGTTTCTAGCTTTATTGCTAGATATCTTCTCCTTAAACGTTCGGGCAATCATTTCCCTTCCTAACTATTTTTAAGCCGGGTGCAACGAAGTTTGGGCTTAGTTTTTCTCTGTTTCGCTTTAAAATTAACTGGGGTATTTCTGAAATGGATTTTAGTGCCTTTTCCATGGGCATATCAAATAATATCGCTAGAGCCGCCATATCGCGTGGGCGTCTCATCAGCATGGGATTTGATGTTCCGCTTGAAATTATGATTGGTATTTGGAACTTCTTAGCGATTTTTATTTCATTTCTCAGTTTGGAGATGAGCTGTACTCTTTGTATTTTCGGCAATATTGGAATCTGCATAATTTCTATTTCTAGGGCTGCAAGCGCTTGTGAGGCGAGTTCCGCTTCTGCTTTATCGAAAAATCTCTTTTTAATTTCGTTTGGAAAGTAAAGGACGTCTACTCTTCTATCTTTGGCCGCTTGTCTTGCAATAGACTTTAAGTGACAATTCACTGCTATTATTTCAAATTTTCTCCTGAGCTTTCTCAAAGTTTGCAATAGTTCATGAGGGTTTGATGGAGAAAGGTTTACTCTTGAGACAAGGTCTATACCGAAGTTTTTCGCTATTCCTTTTAGTTGTTCAATTTTCTCTTTGCTTATTTTTGGCGTTAAAGGAACGCCGATAATTTTATATCCTAGCTGGCTGGCTTTTCGAATTATTTTTTCGAATAGCTCTAAATTTTCTGTTGGGATGTTGAGGTTTAAGTCTGCAAATTTTTTCAATGTACAAGACCTAACTTTTTGCAGATTTCATATATTTCTTCGGTTCTTTCCTTTCTAAACTTAATCCTTACGTGTATTGGGTCTGCGCTTTGGAGGCGAAGTTCGTCTTGTAGTGCCGCTTGCTTGTCAAATCTTAAATAGAGGCTTCCCTTGTCAATGTGCATGTCGATTTCGCGGCTTAGCAAATCTTTGTCTATTTCACTGAGTTTTTCGGCTATTTTGCTGAGTATTTTCTCTAGAATTTTCCTTTTTCTAATTTTTGCTTGGATTAGTTGGATTGGATTTCCATAATGCCCTTTAAGTTTTCTTTTTCTGAAGTTTATTTCGTCTAAGTGCTCTTCTGGAAGAATTTTCTGCACTGCCTCTACTACTTTGTCTGGGTCCTCTGTGGCGTGGGCGAAAACTCTTACTTCGATGTCTGCCACTGGAATTCTTGGCAAAATTTTCCCTCAGCCTTTCTTAGACTTTGTTTCTGTTTTTCGCTTTTTAGCTTTTTCTTTCTTTTTCGCAAAAGCCTTAACTTTTTCAATGAAACGCTTCAAGGCTTCTATGTTTTCTCTATAGGCTGAGCTTCTACGTTTGTCAACTGGTATGCCTAGTTTTAGCGCCTCTTTTAGGGTTAATCCTGCCTCTTTAAGTTCATTCTTGCTGAAGCCCTTTCCTCTGCGTGGTTTCCCGTTTTTCTTATAAACTGTTGCCTCAATACTCATTGAAACTTCTCTCCTCCATGCTTTTTATTATTGCTATGATTTACCGCAAAATTAATAAGTTAATTGGTTATTGCATTTTTACAACACAAAGGGAAAAATAATAATACAAAGATGATGCCGAAAGAATTCTTCATAACAAGCGGAAAGGCCGTAAGTCCAGTTTCGGAACTAAACGCTTTCGACCAAGCCTTAAAAAAGGCTGGAATAGACCAATGCAATCTGGTGCCAGTAAGCTCGATTTTACCACCCGGATGCAAAGAGAGGAAATGGAAAAAAATTCCGCCTGGAACAATAACCTTCGGTGTAATAGCAAGAATGGACGGGGATGAAGGCACAACTATCGGTGCGGGCATAGCTTGGGCATGGGAGAAAAATGGAAAAATAGGCCTTGTCGCCGAGGCACATGGATACATGGACGCCAAAGCCGTGAAGGAAACGTTAACTTGGAAAATGAAGGAAATGGCCGAAATACGCGGAATAGAAATAGGCGAAATAAAATATAGAATAGAAGTTTTGAGGGTTCCAATGGACCATTACGGCTGCGTTTTGGCCGCTCTGATCTTCTGTCCAGCCACAATGAACTACTGATCTTCACGTATCACTTTCCGGTAGGCTAGCCCTTTCTGTTTTCTTCACTTCTTTCTCAACTACGCTCTTTTTCTGGGCTTACAAGATCATTCCTACAATCCATTGCAACATCATGAAATAAAACCATGTTTTCTGATTGATTGACTAATTCTTCTTGTTAGTGGCATATCATCAATTTTTATAAGAATTTATTGATTAACTTTTGTTCATGGCAAAAATAAAGGTGTACTTGAGAAGAAAGGTTGCTGAAAAATGGTTTGTTGATTTAGCAAATGAAATAAGAGATGAATTCGGGGAAAAAGGTACATGGATCCCTTCACCAAAGGGTGTGGTATGGACTCACAGAC
>Ga0164311_10000793_pt1 | contig 14579 bp, 32 predicted proteins | sample GuaBasSedimGuay2_FD_121796 | JGI IMG/M metagenome (GOLD analysis project Ga0164311, IMG submission 121796) | Subseafloor sediment microbial communities from Guaymas Basin, Gulf of California, Mexico - Guay2, Core 4569-9, 9-12 cm | ecosystem: Environmental > Aquatic > Marine > Hydrothermal vents...
GATATGACCTTTCGTACAATGCCCCCAGATAATGTAACAAATACAACATGGAGTCTTTCAGCAACTAATGATTTTACTCTTAATTGGTCAAAAGGAAATTATAGCGATTATACATTGATTCGCAGGGATGCAGGGGCGTATCCTGCAACTATAACTGATGGAACCCAAGTTTACAATGGCACAGGTAATGGCACAATAGACACAGGCCTTTCAGAGGCTTATCTTTATACTTTTTGGGCATATAATAGTACATATAACAGTTATAGTAGCCCTGTTTATCTTAACTGGACTGCAAGTTGGATTAACTGCTATAATGAAACGGATGGAACTAATGTAACTTGTTGGGATATTGAAATAAGCAATGCAGATGGAAGTCAGGTGTATTATACTAATTGTACGAACAATAGCCTTATTATTAATATTTCATCCCTTCCATCAGGTGATGATGTTGTTTTTTATTTTAGTGCAGAGGGTTATGAATCAAGATTATATGTGATGGATGTTGAAGATGTTGTTAATCTTGATGCTTATCTCCCTCCAATAGAGTATGAGGGTGATGAGGCAACAGAATATCTTTTACATATCCTTGATGATTTTGATAACCCAATTGATGAGGCAAAAGTTGAAATCAGGAGATATGTAGATGGTGAATATGAGTCGGTTTTATCTGAACTTACAGATGGAAACGGTGATGTCACAGTTTATCTTATTACTGATGCACATTATAAAATAGTGATTTCTAAAACAGATTATACAACAGCAACAGCAGATTATGTGCCAACAGCAGAAGTAAGGACGAAAACATTTATTCTTTCAATTCCAGATACAGAACCACAAGATGAAGATATCCCACAGGAGCACATCAATTTTACAGGAGAGTTTGGAGGAGGAACTCTTTATGTTAATTTCAGTTGTGATTTATCTACGGTTATAGGTACAACCCTTTATGTTTATGAAACAGATGTTTCAACAGGCAGTGAAACTCTTTTTAATACAAGTAGTACAACCTCCACAGACAGTTGGAACAACATAATAACAGGAATCAACACAAACAACAGTTATCGTGTGGTCGTAGTTTATAATCATTCACTTTGGGGTTCTCAAACAATATTTCTCATTGTCAACCCTATTTATTCTCCACCAATAACACAAGATGAAACAGATACTTTATTTGACCTTAATTATGGCGGAAATCCTTTCGGATGGTCGAACTTTTTCCTCTGGATATTTATGGCGATGGTTTTCACAAAAGCAGATAAGGAAAATGCAGGTTTTATCCTTATGATGTTTGGCGTGTTATGTATGTTTATATCTTATATCATAGGTTTTAATACTGTGATGTCAACAATTGCAGGAGGAGTGTTGCCTATGGTGATGATTGTTGTAGGTGCACTTTCAATATGGGTTAGTAGGAGATACTGAAATGAAAGTAGATAAAAATGAAATGTATATTGCCCTTGTTGTAGGGGCAATTCTATCTGGATGGTGGTATATGATATCACGCAGTACAGTTCATACAGGTTTAGATATGCTATTGTTTACTTGTAGTGTCCTTTTCATTTTTGTTATGCCTTCTATCTGTATTATTCTTAATACAAAACAAAAGGAGTGTAAACTATAATGGGATTACTAAAAAACATCTATACAAAAGCAAAGGATACTTCAAAAGGGATTACGGTTCCACCTCCTGCACCAAAGAAAAGTAGCAGTCCAAAGAAAAGTAGCAATTCATCAAGGAAAACCAATTCAACACCTGCACCTGTGGACTTCACGCCACCACCACCACCAGACAATACAGTATATGATTTTATTGATAACACAGCACAAACAGGCGTTTCAAAAGATACTTGGTCTTCAATAAAAGAATCAGAATATACGCCAGTGAAAACAGAAACAAAACATTATGATGTAAAAACAAAAACACAACCAAATATCCCAACACCATTTAAACAAGACAACACTATAATTTCATATAAAGAATTTCAAGATATTAAACATGCAGGTTTAACAGAAGGAAAAAACATAACCGAGTATGCAAAAACACACGCAGTTTTTACGGTTGACGATAAAGAAAAATCATGGGCAGAAATTAAAAAAGAACAACCTGCTCTTTATCTTCAAGAAACATCAAAAGGAATATCATATGGCTATGACTATACAAGATGGCAAAAGGAACATCGAACACCTGAAAGTATGTGGTCAGCAACGATTCTTGGAGGATTTGCAAACCCTGAATACATAGTTGCAACAGTTGGTCACGGCGATTTTAAAAAAGGCGAGAATATCGTTGCTAAATGGGATTATGAAACAACCCAAAAAATAAAATCTGGTAACATTTTAGGTGCAACATTTAATGTTCCTGCTGTTCAAAATATTGCTTTACCTTATGTTGGAGGGAGTGTTTTTAATCTTGCATCCCGAGGAGGAGGACAAGTAGTAAATATTTTTAAAGACTTTGGATTTAAAAAAACAAGTACAGCATTAACTCTTGTAGGAAAAGCAGGTAAAACAGGAATGGTCGTACTTGCAGGAACAACAGTTGGAACAGACCTTGTTTCAACAGCAGTAAAAGAACCAGAAAAATTTGTAGAAAAATCATTAACATATGGAACACAGTTCACAAGTTTCAAAGTAGGGCATGATTTTATGCAAGACCTTAAATTTCCAGAAATAAAAAAACATGTTAGTGTTGATTTTAATAAAAAATCTGTAAAGTTACAGCATTATATTGAAGTAGATGGAAAACAATATAAGTTTACTACAAAGACGATAGTAGATAATAAACCATTAACTGATTATAAATTACCTACAAAACCTTCAATCGTTTCTAAATCACAATGGGGAGATATACTCCCATATAAATATAAAAAGACACTGGTAGATAATAAACCATTAACTGATTATAAATTACCTGTTCAGAAAATTTCTATTTCAAAATGGCAACCACAGACAGATAGTAAAATAATAAATAGGCCTTTTGGGCAATCCAAACCAATAAAATTTGGGCAATATAACATACCTTATAAAAGCATCCTTGATTTTCCAAAAATATTTGAAAGTGGCAGACATATAACGGATATATCAGTAACAAAAAAGATAACTAAATATGATTTTGCCAAAGAGTTTAGGGCTATTGAAAAATCTCTTGAAGAAAAACCCTCTGTAAGTCAAGGGCAAGAATATAAAACGGTGCAGATACTTGAACCACCAAAACTTGAAACAAAGAAGATTGTTAAACTTAAATTGAAACAAGAAACAAAGATGGAAACAAGAACCGATAGTTTGATGAAACAAGAAGTAAAGACAGAAAAAATATCAATGAGGCATCCTGCATATAAGTTGGAAAAGGCACAGATACCAGGGTTAAAAACAAAATATATGACGGGGTTGGTATTTGCAGATGCCCAAAAGGAAAAAATGAAGGTTGACACAGCGTTTAAACAAGTACAAATTCCAGAATATATGCAAAAAACAGATAAACTCATGGATACGGTAACAGATTCACTTTTTGATACAATAACCAAACAAACAAATACTCAAATTTCCTCTACTGGCCTTCTTTCTGCAACTCTAAATATGCCTAAATTAAAGACAAAAATGAATGAAGAACAGGTAACAAAAATTAAAAAAATACTTCCAGTTATGCCAGTTGTTCCATTTTGGGAAACTGAGGAAAAAAAGATAAAAAGGAGAAACATACTTGAAGTGAATCCTTTAAAATCAGTAAAACATCGAGAAACAAAAATACCAAACCCATTTGACATCAAGATAAAAATTAAGGGGTTGAAAATATGAAAACAGGTGCAATCATAATCCTTGATTTTATCATCGCTTTCTTTGTTGTTGGTTTTGTCCTTTGGATTTTTACTGGGATACTCCCAAGTTTCAGGGCATTATCTGAAACGGGCACTAATTATGACCTTGCAATGTTTTTTTGGTATGGTTTCCCCATATTGTTTAGTGTTCTTGCGATTTTTTGGATGTATTCTAAGATGAAAGAATGGAGGATGATTCGTAGATTATGATTGAGGACATGGGAATTACAAGAATTGGTCTTGCAGGTGCAATCTTTCTCATTATTACTCTTATCTGTTTCTTTTTACTTTCAGCACCTGTTGAAACGATTTTAACGAGTTTTGAGGGCATAACAAGCAGTATGGCACAAGATGAACTGGATGAACAGTTTGCAATCACACGCCTTGTTATGACGCTGTTTTGGGCGATATTTATTAGTTTACCTGCAACATGGATAATAGTCAAGGTACTTGGAAGTCAACAAACCATGTTTGGTGGAGGATTCAGACCATGAGATTAAACACCCTGTTTCAAACCTGTGTATATTTCACAATAATTATGCTTATCTTCACATTATGTGTTAATTTTGTGAGTTTCCTAGACATATTTGGAACGGTTGATACAGGTGTTGATGTTAATCTTAATGATAATAATGAAACATTTGAAACAATCTCAGGTAACCCAATAGGAAATATATGGGGAAGTTTCACTTCTGCAACAGGCCTTGCAACAATGCTTGGTCTTGGAGGTTCAATTGTTGTTGGTGCATTGATAAAAAGTCCTGTTGTCATTGGAATAGGATTGTTTTCAACGATTTTCTGGGCATCATATATTAACATGATAGGAATATTGGACTTTGGAGGTTTTATGCCTCCACAACTACTGGCAATTGCACATGGTGCAATGTTATACATATGGGCAGGTTCAGTTGTTGGGATGTTGTCAGGAAGTGGTTAAATGTTGCTGAAAATAGGTGAAAAGATGTATAATAATTTACCCTCCTTCATATTCACAATATTTATTGTTATCTTCATATTAGGAATTATATCAGGTACAGTAAAAGCAGACCTTAACGGAACAGAATTAATAAATGAGCCAGTAAACACGACACTCAGTCCATTTATGGATTTCTTTGAAACAGTAACAGGAAACGGGATGAACTTTTGGGTTATTCCATTGATAGGGGTGACAATTGGTATTTATGTAAACAGCGACGAGGTTCTTGTGCCATGTATGTTTATGTTAGCAAGTGGTGGGCTACTTGCAAGCGGACACATATTTGCAGGGATGCCAGGTGTTCCATATATGCTTGTCATCTTTGCATCAATAGGGCTTACAGGAATATTTGCAAGTCTTTATTTAAGTCATAAGAGGTAAAAAAAATGTGGTATGTCAATTATTTATTATTTGTTGGTCTTGGAGTATTATTTATATTGATAGCGTTATGGAAAGAATTTAATGATTTCTGGAATATCCTTGCAAGTTTCATATCAAGCGTATTTTTCCTTGTGGTTTCTCTTGCACAGATGGAAATTGCTTTTCCATATCATGAGATGCTGTCAAACGACACAGTAATAATAGGGGTGCATACATATACAAGCCCAATTAGTCCATATCTCACATATTTATGGTTTGGTCTTTTTGTCGTATTGCAGATATATGCTTGGGTAACTATCTTTGGTTATACTTATGAGAAAGAGAACCCAGGAGAGTGATATTATGAGAGATGACCTTAAAAAGGTGTTGAAAAGGATTGAGAAGAATGGTTACGCCATCACAAGTGGCGAAATAGCCCGAGAACTCAGTAAAAAAAAGAAACAAGGGCTACATTATGCCCATAACCGAAGGAAAAAAGAATCCGTCATCTATAAAATGCCTTTTTAACTACAATGTTTACATCAATTTCTACAAATTATTACCAATATTTATTTAAATACTATAAGTGTCAATTCTATTTTAAAATAAATTTGAGGAATTTAAATGGAATCGAAAAGAAATATTGTTGAAGAAAAATCTGCCAATGTAGCAATGATAGGTGGTGTAGTAGGGATACTTATCACCTTAATAATTGCGGTGCTTGTCTTTTACTCCATCGCAGGTAGTATTGACACAACCACAATTGATGCAGACCTGACAGGTACTCCTGCATTAAATGCTACTGATGCAACACTTGACCAAACTGCCACATTTTTCAGTATTGCCCCAATCATTGGAGTTGTAGCAGTTGCCGTTGTCATTCTTGGATATGTCAAAAGCATAGGGTAATCTTTTTACCCTCTATTTTCTTTATATTTGAAAATGTGGTGATTAAATGAAAACAAGAACTAAAAAAAATGTCACTTTTGGAAATGAACTTTTTTATACTAAACAAGGAGCAGACCATTTTAAGAAGGAACTAAAAAAATTAGGTATGAGTTATTCCACTAAAAAAGATGGTCGTGGATTTTATTTAGTTCAATACTGGAAAAAAAGGTGAAATAAATGCCATATAAAATAGTGAGATATTACGAACATAAGAAAAGTAGAGTTATTAAATCAGGCCTTACTCTTAAAGAGGCAAAAAAACATTGTATGAGCCCGAAATCACAGGGTAAAGGTTGGTTTGACGGTTTCAGACAATATTAATCTTTTTTTCTTTTTTTAGATACATTTATTAACCTTAAACAACATACTTTTTACCCTTGAAGGACATCGTTTCGGTACTCTGCCTTTTTTATTTATCAAGGATGTCCTTCCCCTCCCCTATTTTTAAGCGTTTAATATTTAAATACAATGAATGCCAATCAATAAACTATGCATGATGTTCAATCCGTTAGATTGTCCGATGTAGAAAAAGATTTTATAATAAATGAACAAGACAGCAAATTCAGTGAGTATGTACACAGATGTATTTCAAAAGACCTTTCTCCTGAAACTAAAAAAAAAAGAATGTTATCGACATTTATGGAAGAAGTCGTATTACTTGGACTTAGTGCAATCCTCCTTGTTTTTAGTTTTGACCAAAATCTTTTAGGTTTTCTCATCTTGTTTTTACTTGGGGTTTTCTTACAGATATACAGTATATTGAATATAATCATTAAAGCAAGAGAGTTGAAAAAAGATGTATGCAGACGATGAAGTAACGCCATTAGGAAATACTGCCATATCTGGCGGTAATTGGGTGGAGTATATTCTTAAAACACCACTTCCAAATACTGAAAAATCCTCTGAAACAAAACAGAGGATTATCGCAATGCTAAAACCAATGATGGATGTGGCCAACAGGAGTAATGTTAAAAGGTGGGAGATACCAGAATATCTATGTGGCTATGATATTGTATGGAACAAGTTTTTTATCTATGAAAGAAAAGGGCGTTTTGAACCCGAACTTCTTGTTCTTAAAAGCAGTATTCGAGAGGAATATTGCCTTGAATTAAGCAGAAGTATTGATATGGGGCAGATGGCAATGATATTCCAACCACAGAAGATACAACATGTATTCCAAAGATTTGCAGATGATACCAAGAAGAAGTTGAAATTCTTTAAGTCAAGGGACCCGCAGAACACTATGCAGAATATGGAGGAGCGATAAATGTTTTTTTTTATGTTATTGTTGATGTTTGCAATGATTGGTTGCCTTTTTGCAGTTGCAGGGGTATGGTTTCCAATTCCTCTTGTGCCAATAGTTGAAATAGGGATACAGACAACAGGCCTTATGTTAATATGGATAGGGATTGGGCTTTATGTATCAAGAAGTTATAGTACAGGGGCTTGTGTGTTCATTGAGTTACCCAATCCAAATAAAACAATATGTATCCATCAAGGGAAAAGCAATGCCAAGTTTATAGTCGGGAAAAAGGAAGAACCAAACAGGATTAGTGCAAGAGGTAAAGGATATAAAGGCGTCAGAAAGTTTATGAATATCAAGGACACAGGACAAGCACTAAATGTTGCAGGGCATGATGTCGTGATAAGCAGTCAAGATGTTGGCCACAATCTCCCTCTTTGGGTTGCAGACCTTGTTGATAGTTGGAAGACACATTGGGATGTACGAAATGAAACAGAATGGGAAGAACTATATTCCGAACTTAAAAATATTAAATCACATTACGACCTTGAAAAAATAGAGTTTCTTAAACCAATTCTTTCAGACCCTGTTAGAAAAGCAGAACTTTTTAGTATGGATTTAGACGCAATAAGAGAAATGAGAGAACTTCTTTTCGATGGTAGAGTTATCAACGTTAAGAATTATCTGGATTGGTCAGAATCTGCAACACCATACGATAACGAATCAATTATTGATGCAGATGTGTCACATAAAATAAGCCAAATGCGTAACTTTATGCACAGTCCAACAGGGGAATGGATGAAATATATTATTGCTTTTGCAATCATTGTCATTGCAGGAGCAGTTGCTTATCAAATGATAACATAAAGAGGAAAAAACATGTCAGATAAAATAAATGTTCCACCTATGGTGGTAAAAATGCAGATAATAGACATACAACTTGAACAAGAAGCACCAAGCCTTATGGGAATGTTTAAGGATAATAAAAAAGACATTTTCCATGTTTTTTGTGTGCCTGTTTCCCTTATCAATGGCCATAAAATGGGTTGGGAGAAAATACGGGAGATGCACCTTGAAGAACATGCAGACCAAATTGCAGGTGAATATGCAACACATATTGATACTTTCAAGGCAACAATACCAATGACACGAAACACAATTGAAATGAATGATTATAGCCCAGGCGGTTATCTCGAACTCACTATAAAAGGGATGAATGATGAGGCGATATTAGCATGAAATTCGTAAAGTTTGAATCAACACATAGATGGAGGAGCAGAACTCCTTTCATATGGGTTAATCTCCGCAATATTGAAAGTGTATCTGAATATCCAAAATTTTATCTTTTAAGATGTATCGGAGATACAGGTCTTATCCGTATTGAAAAAACAAGGCATAATCGTGATATTTTACAGGAAGTAGGAGTTACTGTATATGAGTAAACAATTCATAGATGGGTTGCTTGATAACTGCCATCAAAAAATCATTGAGGGGGAACCATATGGGGTTGTTGAGGCGTTACAATCAATTAAGATTAGGGTTCACAATGAGGCAGTTGTAGCCAAAATAAATGAGTTTGAAAGGGATGCCACTCTAAAATATGAACTTGCAATAACAAACAATGAACGATTAAGTGAGAATAGTATTGAAACACAGAGAAAAAACAGTCTTGAATATATGAAACTTTCAAGGAAATATCTAAGTTTCTATGATAAATTGAGTAAGGAACATGAGTTGTTCTAATGGATGAAGGTTTACAATATAATGAAGAAACTTTTCGTAAGGGGCTTAATAGAGAGGATACACTTGAAGGGCAGATACGAAACATAGTATTTTTTTATTCAAGGATGAAATGGCATGAGTTTGAATATAGTCTTAAAGCATTATTTCCTTTGTTGCCCTCCCCTGTACGAGAACATTTTGAAATATTGAAACATGATGTGTCGGTTACAGGGGTTGAAAAACATTTCAAACAGTTTATGGAGGTTCAATCATTTCTTGAATCTGATACTAATATGGTATGGAAAAAGCGTTTTATCAAAACATATGAGTGAAGTGAAACAATGTCAAACATTTTTTTTTGTTTTTTGCAGTTGAAAAGACATTTATACAATAAAGTAGACGGTATATAGTAATCAGAGGAGATATGAGAGAATGAATCGTAAGAAGTTAAACGATTGGAATAGTGGAACAGCACACAGAATATTGCGGAGATATCCTGATGGATTCATAGGGTATCAAATACAGGGAGAAAGAGGGAAAGGAAAGAGTATGTATGCCTATAAGGTTATGGCGAAGGTATACATGGCCATATATAACTTAGATGAATATGAGGCTTATGATATGGCTTTGAAATATATGATATTTAGCCCTAATGACCTTATAAATCTGATAGAGTACAACATCAAACATGATGTAATCACACCTGTTATATGCCTTGATGATGCCACAGTACATTTTAACTCCTATAAGTTTTTTGTAGACCTTTATGAGGTAGTATTACTTAAAGGATTATTTGATACTATACGAACAGCAATCACAAGCGTTCTTATAACCTGCCCTAATCGTAAACAACTTTTGTCTTTTTTAAGGGCATATGATGACTATAAGATTGAAATAAAGTCTGCACCAGGAGGTGATAACTATGACCGATATGCACGATGTTATCAGTTTAATTGGTATCCTGATGAACGCAAATATAAAGTCATTGTTCCCTTTCAGGATAAATATAGTTGTTATGTACCTGGCAGTAAAAATGACTTGACTTCTCCATATGGTGCATATATGGCCAAGCGTAAGAAATATTTATCTTTGATTAATGAAAAAATGAAAAAAATAATGATAGAGAAGGAAAAAAGAACGGGGAGGCCTTCTGTTGACCCTCGTGAAGATTTATCTTTGTAAATTTAGAAAGTATTAAATACATACAAACTATCTCTTGTTTTAAAATACGGAGAAATGAAAGACATGAGAGAAATAGCGACAAATTGCACCTGTGAAAGGTGCAATCTAAAAGTACAGGTGAAACCAAGAAAAATAGGAAAAATGTATTTCAAGGGGAAATATCCACAAGGATGGTCAAAACCTCTTGGAGAAACATTATGTGAACAATGCAGTACAGAATTTACTTCCTGCATCGCTGAATTTATGAAAGGAGGAAAAAAGAAATGAATCAAGAAGAATCTAAAAAAATAGATGAAAAGATGGAGAAATGGATTACACCAGATAGAAAAAAACTAATGTTTTGGACGCAAGTTGCACTTGTTGTTGGAGTATTCATTTATGCTTTTGTGGTGGTGTTCTTTTGAAACTCACAGTAAAACAATTACATGAACCAGGTTTTGACCTTGAACAACATATAAATCATTATTGGAAGGAATATTTATGGTATTGAGTAAAACAATCAATGTCAATACTGTAATGCATAACAATACAGATTTACGCATTAGTGAAGAGGCAGTCCTTGAAATGAAATCATTTATTGAATTGAAAATTGAATCATATATGCCTATGCTTGAAATGTTTGCAAAGGACAACAAAAGACTTACAATTATGAGTGAAGATATTATTCATCTTTTTGCATATAAGAATCTAGATGAAATGTATATCTCAAAGAGAGTGAAAAAATGAAAATGAAATGTCAAAGATGTTCACTAATCTGGAATTACAAGGGAAAAGGGCAATATTTTACGAGTTGCCCTAATTGTAAAACCAGTGTGAAAATACAGGAATATAAGGAGAAATAAAAAATGAACATAAGTAAAGAGGAATATGAAAGAATAAATACACAGTTAGCAGTACAAGAGGCAACAGTACGAGAACTTAAAGAAGTAATAAATGAATTGCTTGGCGTGGTTAAAAGCCTTACCAATCTAATGATGGGTGCATAAATATGAAAGAAATGAAAAATGGAGTATCCCTTGAAAACAGGATTAGTCTTACTCAATCAAGTAAAGGCATATGGTACTGTAAAGAAATAACGGTGTATGGTGGAACGGGATTGATAAAGGATGTTGAGAGGTATGTACTTGAAGTTGAAGAACTACTTGAAAAGCAGAATAGTGAAGAATAACGAGGAGTTAACTCACATGAGGAGTTATATCAATAGAAGTAGGTTTCTTTATCCTAAATATGTAGATGACAATCCCACAGTATTGATGATGGAACTTGATGAGGCTATTGATGAAATAAATCGTAGGAGAGAAAAAGAGTATGTTAAAATGCAACAGTTGTGAACATACTTTTTATAGTTACAGATATGGTGATAGAAAGTGTTGCCCTTGCTGTGGATGTAAAGACGTGATAAAAATAAAGGAGAAATGAAAAAAATGTGTAAAAAAAGCGTAGATGAATATGTGAACAAACAAATAGAAGTATGGGCAAATGTGGTGTCTAATACTACAAAGGAAGAAGATATTGATGTGATGGTTGCAATCTATCACGAAACAAACAAAGATATGAGAATGGAACAAATGAGAAAAGGGAAAATGGGAAGTCAACCTTGTACAGATAAACAACTTGGACTTATCCGTAAACTCAAAGGAGATTTAGCAAAAGCAAGTGATATGAGCAAATATGATGCCTCGGAATATATCGACCAATTGATGAAGGAAAAACAAATGAAGGAGGATTAAGGGAGAAATGAGGAGAAAGAAGATGAAAAGAAGGCTATCTAAAATAAGTTTTCTTTCTCCTTGTTATTTTCTTAAAGAGTTTAGTGTTGATAAATGTATTTATGAGGTAGACCTTGATTTCGTATGGAACTTGAAAAGTAGTGTAGTAGTAGTAATGTATTGTATAATATAGTATAGTATAGTATAGTATTAAGTATTAAAACAGACATTTATACTCTTTTTAAGTTCCAGTGGAAATATAGGTCTATAAGGATTGAAAGGAGAAAACAAGATGAATGACAGGATACAAACAAGTCTTTGGATTAAACATGACCTCTATTCAAGGATGAAATTGGAAGGGTTAAACTTCACAAATTGGGTAAATGAAACACTTGAACAATATTTCTCAATGAATCAAAAAGACCAAGTTCTTAAAAGATTGCTAGAAATAGATGCTGAACGCAAAACTCTTGAATCAAGACTAAAAGTATTAGAGGAAAAAGAAAAGCAATCAATTACAGGGAGAATTGAATCTGATTCGATTTTTGAGGAAATATATCGTGTGTTTGTTGCAAGACGAGAGAAACAAGGATGTACGGAAGAATCAGATTGGATTTGGATAACATCACCTAAAAACTATACTCGTTGTAAATCAATGGGAATAAACCCTGACAAGGTTTTGAAGTTGTTATATAAAACATATGAGAAAAAAGGAGAAGGAGAAGAATGAAAAAAGATATTAAAACAATTAAAGACACCGTAAAATCTGTATTAAGTTGGGATATGCGAAGTAGGAGAGATGATAAATGGCTTATCATACAAGTATTGAGGGAATTGGGTTATAGCATCAGGATTCCCACAGATATATTGTATAAGATACCAAGTTTTGAATCAATAACCAGATGCAGAAGGAAGTTTCAAGAGGAAGGATTATTTCTTCCAGATAAAATGATACAAAAGAATCGTGAGGATGAACAGGAAAACATGCGAAAGATAGGGGAATGGTGGTAAAAATGATTTGTCCTTATTGTGGGAAACAAATGTGGATGAGGAGAGAATATGGGGATTGGTATTGTAGCCAATGTTGTCATGCTGTTGAAAAAGGAGGTTGGTAATTATGGAAGATGGAACTTTTTCCATTATTCGATTCGTTGAAATTGCTTGTATTGGGCTTTTTGTATTTGGTCTGATATGGAATACTTCTGAAATATTAAAACTTACTGTACCACAATTTATGATGCTATATGGTGGAGTGGGTGCAGGAGTTTGTGAAAGCATTATTCGTTGGAGTAAAAAAAAAACAAGAAATTAAGGAGTGATAGAAATATATGGATTGTATTGAGTATTGTATTGACTTTGATAATAGCGTTTGCAGGAGGAGTAACTGCATTGAGGCAAACAAAAGCAATATGGGGGATGGATTCTCCAAATGCAGTAATGACAAACAACACCTTAAATTCAGTTACAGCAATAGAGCCAATGTTGATAATAATTGTAGTTGTGGGTTTGCTTTTTCTGTTCACCTGCACAACAAAGGGGTTTGATTGAAATGAAAAAAATACCAAAGACAAAGCAAAGAACCTGCATGTTATGTGGCAAGGTCTGTTATGGTCGTAGATGCAGACAATGTTATACTGAAAAGAAATATAACAATGCTATGAGAAAAAGCCGAGCAAGACAATATTTAAGGACAGGTGTATAAAATATGGGGAAAATGCCAGATATTAAATGTACGGATTGTAGAGGTCATTGTAACCATCGAGGTTATCCTTCTGTAAGTAAAGGGTCTGCCTTTTGTCAACATCAACTCAGTATGAGTAAAAAAGGCTATGTAAAAGATACAAGATGGCAGAAACTTAAAAGAAGAATGGGTTTTAAAAACATAAAGGAGGCATTCTATAAATGATGATGACAACACACCTCATCATCTTTCTTTTGGGTATGTTGTTTGGGTTGGCTTTTGGTGCATGGGCGATGCGTTCAGACTTGATGGAAGAACATAAGAGTTATTTCAATAAACAGAAGGAGTTGAGAGAGTGGAAAAGCCGTTGAGGAAATGTAAATATAATGAGGATTTACTTTGTGATGTTAAGAAATGTAAGGAGAATGAGGAACATATGTATTTCTGTAAAAGGTGGTATGAAAAAATATGAATGGAGTGTGCTGAAAATGAAAATAATTGTTGCAATTGTTTCGATGTTTTGTGTAGTTTTTCTATCTGCTGGTGGATTGGATTTTATATTTTGTGAACGTGGAGAAATTATTGGAGAATTTAGAAATGGAACTACTGAGGGTTTTGGTGATTTCTGTGGCGAGTATCCACATACATCATTATTAATCCATAATAGCACAGTAAATGGCAATATTGTAAAATATGGTGGTAAGTTTCATTTTGGAAATGAAATAGATTATCTTGATGTTCTTGAAGTTGGTGAATATTATACATTTTATTATCATCAGGAATGGAGATGGGCGGATACAACTTCGGGTGATAGAATTTATTATTATGTTTTAGATGGTTACAAACAATGGAGTGATTGAATTGAAAATAGATAAGATATTATGTGTTAATAAAAATTGTGAATTTTATTGTTTAGGTGAATGTCAAAAAACAACGGTACAAC
>Ga0164311_10000794_pt1 | contig 14577 bp, 12 predicted proteins | sample GuaBasSedimGuay2_FD_121796 | JGI IMG/M metagenome (GOLD analysis project Ga0164311, IMG submission 121796) | Subseafloor sediment microbial communities from Guaymas Basin, Gulf of California, Mexico - Guay2, Core 4569-9, 9-12 cm | ecosystem: Environmental > Aquatic > Marine > Hydrothermal vents...
GCACAAAATCCCAGCCTTTGGTATTGCGGCGTGTGCCGCTTGCCCTTTGAATCAATAATCCGGATTGTATTCGAAACAGCCAGAGGTTACCCAGGATTTTAGCAAGGCAGAGGAATCCGTAATACAGCCATCCGTTGAGCCAGTAAAGCGACCCGGCGGGCAGGAAGATGCTCAGACCAACCAGAGTCAGCGATATGAATTCCTTGATCAGGAAAATTATTAGACCGCGTTTACTATTATCCTGCATTTGGCATCCATTTTTTAATTGTCCTGGATTAAGTGCATCTTAATCGCCAGGCAAAGCAGGCGCATGACGCTCGTGCTGGTGTTGAAAACTCATACCTTATCTTTAGCACGCTGCCAGGCAAGGATATCCTTGTTGTGCCCGCGATAGTGTTTGCTTGTGGAGTCAATGATCAGATCCGCCAGAATATACTCAGATGTCCACGCGAACTGATTGGGTTCAAAGAGCACCTCTTCCGACATGGCGTTAACAGCTTCGAGGAGTTCTTGATAGGAATGTTCAAACGCCGCCCGCACATCGGACAGGGCATCCTCGCGGTGTTTGAGATACATCGCATGGTTAAGCGCGTCAATCTGATCCCAGCCAAAGTCAGCGTCGGGCGTTTTGGGTTTCTCGCCGCGCAAACCTGCCCGATACCAGCTCAAGGCGTGCTGCTCCCACTCCGTGATGTGTGCCATCACATCCTTGACAGACCATTCACCGCATGTTGCCGGTGCAAGCAGGTCATCTGTGCTTAGTTTGGCGATACTTTGCACCAATAGCTGGTGCTCCTTTTCCATTTCCTCTAAAAGTGCGGCTTTGTTGGTTGGTCCTGGCATTCATTCCTCCAGTCTTGACTTGCTTGGGGCGGGTTCTTAATAAACTAAAAATTTGTCATGAGGTCATCATGTGGTCATGGTAAAGTCCATTTTATCATGCCACTGAGTGAAGGATTGTATCCCAAGCTGCCCCCACTCTCGTTAAAACTTTTCCCGCTAACTTTTCCCCTTTTAAGTGCGGGGGAAAAGTGGGAAAAGTTTTGCTCGGACGTTGAACATTTTCTTTGTTCTCCTGTCCTTGTTGGGGTATCAACTTCCTACCAGTAGTTTATTTTTTTTGACCCTTGTTGATACACATATTAAGCCAACATTTTTTACTTCACTCAAAACGATCATTTTAATTCATTGACAATCAAATAAATTCATCATACAATTATGTCTCTTATAATAGGCAAAACCGTTTTTGCCCTCTGAGGCTGGTAGATGGACAAAGAACAATTAGGTTTGATACCCGCAGAAAGAAAACTGCGCATCCAAAAAATTATCCGCTCTCGAGGGGTCGTGCGGGTTTCTAATTTGGTTGATGTGTTGGGCGTGTCTCAGATCACCATCCGACGTGATTTGGAGAAATTAGAGGAGGAAGGCTTTCTGGAGCGCACTCATGGAGGCGCTATATTGAGCCATCGTTTGCAGTTAGAGCCTTCGTTTACAGAGAAAAATAGTATTAACCAGGAAGCAAAACGGCTTATAGGGATGGCTGCTGCACAGTTAGTAGAGGATGGAGATACTCTACTGATCAACAGCGGCTCAACGACCTTGCGAATTTTTCCTAACCTTGTCGGAATAAAAAACCTGCGGGTGGTCACCAATAACATGGGGGCTTTTTTAGAAACCCGCGGGATGGATCTGGAATTGATCCTGACGGGAGGCATCTTCCGAGGACAATCCAATTCCCTGGTCGGCTCATTTGCAGTCCGCAGCATCCAGAAGGTGGTTGCCACCAAATGTTTCATTGGTGTAGATGGTATCAGCCGGAAACACGGTCTGACCACGCCCGCCTTGCAGGAGGCAGAGGTTGCTCGTACCATGATCGATTGCACTAAAGGTGCGGTGATTGTGGTCGCTGACCCTTCCAAGCTGGGGGTTGTATCGAATTTTTCGACTGCGACGATAGACCAGGTTAACACCCTGGTGACGTCTAAGGGCGTAGATGATGAATATCTCGCCGAGTTAGAAGAAGAAGGTATTAAAGTTATCATTGCTCCCTCATCCCTGGATAATTCCAGTTGAAGGTTTGTCGGAGAGAAAAGTAACGAAGAATAAGGAGTGAGTTCATGAGTTCTATATTGGCATCCTTGTCAACTCGTGCCAAAAAAATCGCTCCGGGACTGGCGAAAATCTCACCTCGCCACCGCCGGGAATATTTAACGTTTCTAGCTTTTATCGCACCCAATTTCATCCTTTTCATTGTTTTCACATTCTGGCCCTTGGTTTACAGCTTGTATCTTAGCTTTTTTAAGTGGAATATGATCTCACCGATCAAGGAGTTTATTGGTTTTGATAATTATATAAAGATGTTCAACGACCCTGTCTGGTGGCAGGCGTCTCGTAACACGCTTTACCTGGCTGGCGGAACGGTCTTTATTAAACTGGCGCTGGCTTTGGGACTGGCTTTGTTGTTGAACCAGCGATTGGCTGGGCGATCGCTCTATAGGGCAGTTATCTTTTCGCCCACGTTCACGACCAGTGTGGCTGTGGCAATGGTCTGGACATGGATTTTTGATCCCTTTTATGGACTTTTGCGTGTCCCGCTGAACATGGTTGGGCTGGCTTCGCCTCGTTGGCTCAGCGACATTGCGTGGACGATACCAGCCATCATTATCGTCTCGATCTGGAATGGGCTGGGATACGATATGGTCATCTTTCTGGCGGGTTTGCAGGGTATCCCCATAGACCTATACGAAGCCGCACGGGTTGATGGCGCCTCAGGTTGGCAACTATTTCGCAATATCACACTTCCCTTACTCTCTCCAACGACTTTTTTCCTTTTGATCACTTCTGTCATTGGGGCATTTAAGACCTTTGATATCGTCTCCGTGATGACTGCGGGTGGCCCGATGAACAGTTCTAATGTGTACATATACTACCTGTATCAAAATGCCTTTAGATGGTTTAAAGTTGGTTACGCATCCGCACAGGCGGTTATCTTCTTTATCGTCATCCTGGCTATTACACTTTTCCAGGTAAAGCTATCCCGCCGCTGGGTTCACTACTCCTAAACCAAGCAAAAGGAGGTAATGGAGAAAGATGAGCATATCGAAAAAACAAAACGTTTCTTTGCATCACGCCAAGGTTTTATTCCAAAAGATATTAAAATCTGGTAGCTCGCATGTAATTCTTATTATTGCCGCCGTCATTATTGGTCTGCCTTTCTTTTGGATGATCTCCACGGCATTAAAAAGTTCGACCGAAGTTTATCAATTTCCCCCAGTTTGGCTGCCCGAGACACTGCACTGGGAAAATTTTATAACAGCCTGGCAGTCTGCACCGTTTGGCCGCTTTTATATCAACAGCATCATCACGACGGTTGTTGGTGTGACTTTAGAGGTGTTTATCGCTACTCTTACGGCCTATGCCTTTGCCCGCATCGAGTTTCCCCATCGGGATGCGTTATTTGTGGTTGTGTTGGCGGCGATGATGATTCCTGGACAACTGGCCCTGATTCCTAATTATGTAACCCTGCACCACCTGGGGTGGATCAATACGCTGCAAGGGATCATTGTGCCTCACATTTCCAGCGTATTTGGCGCATTTTTACTCAGACAGGCTTTCCTTTCGCTTTCATCAGAGATATTTGACGCGGCCAAGATAGACGGCGCCTCACATTTACGTTCGCTTTTCTCTGTAGCTATCCCTATCGTGAGACCGGTGATCGCAACCCTGATACTTTACCTCTTTATCGCCAAGTGGAACGCGTATTTATGGCCGCTTATTGTAACTAATTCCCAAGACATGCGCACTCTCCCGGTCGGTCTGGTGATGGTGCGAAATGCTGAATACCAGATCGGCCCAGAACATCTCATGGCAGCCTCGTTATTCGTTTTGTTGCCGGTGCTAATTGTCTTCTTCATAGCCCAGAAACAACTCATAGAAGGTCTCGCCGCAGGGGCTGTCAAGCAATAAATAGTCGTGGGGTCAATTTATGAAAAGAGGAGAAAACATTTGGATAAAATGAAACATGAATAGTATTTCCCTTCGTACAGTTGTGTAAGAAAAACTCGATTAAAATAACAAAGGAGAAAGAAATGAATAAAAGATTACCAATATTTGTTATCCTGGTTCTTGGCTTGATCATCGCTGCATGCGCACCGGCACCTGCCTCTTCCGGAGAGCCGGTCACCATCGTCTATTGGCGTAGTTTGACTGGCGTCAAGGGTGACGTACAAGACGAACTGGCTGCACGTTTCAACGAGTCCCAAGATGACATCATCGTAGACGTGCAATTCCAGGGAGCATATGCGGATTTGGTTCAGAAACTTCAGGCAGGTCTTGCTGCAGGCGAACTTCCCGACATGGTTCTGTTAGACTCACCTTTTGTAGCCCTATTTGCAAAGGATGGTGTCTTGGTACCTCTGGATGATTTTGCTGCAGATGAAGTTATTGGCACCGATCTGCAAGATTACATGCAGGGTCTGCTATCAGATGGCTATTACAATGATCAACTCTACGCGCTGCCGCTCATGCGCAGTACGCCTCTTTTATATTACAATGCAGATATGTTTGCGGAGGCAGGCTTACCAGATCGTGTGCCTGAGACCTGGGATGAGTTTAAAGAATTCTGCGATAAATTGACTATTGTTGAGAACGGAGAAATCGTTCAACAAGGTGTTTCCTTCACAATGGGTGCCACCTCAGCCCACTGGTACTTCCAGGCTGCTGTCTACGCCTTTGGTGGAGAGGTGTCCGACGAAAACTTCAATATCCTCCTCACAGAGCCGGAAGCGCTAGCCGCAGCCAAACTCTGGCAGGATATTGTCTTTGAATATAAAACCGGAAAAGCGGGAGTTGATGAGGGAGGTTCTCATGGAGATTTCTTGAACCACCGGGTTGGTATGGTCTTTGGATCAACCGGCAGCATGGGCGGCTTGATCACTAAGTCTGACTTCACACTTGGTGCTGGAATGATCCCCGCGCAAACCCGCCGCATGGTCCCAGTAGGAGGCTCGGTGATTGCGATGACTTCTAAGGATGAGGCCAAGCAGAAGGCTACCTGGGAATTCATGAAATACATGACCAATGCCGCCAGCAACTATGAAGTAGTCCGACAGACCGGCTATCTGCCCACCAGCCAATCAGCGCTTGAATACCCGCCTATGGTGAGTTACTTCGAAACGTATCCTGAGCGAGCGATTGCCCTGGAACAGCTTAAGTATGCCCGACCACAGGCATCTATAATTTCCCTGGCCAAAGGTACCGAGATCATGCGCCAGGCAATCGAAAAACTTCTTGTTGGGAACATTCCTTACGACCAAGTGATGCAGGAAGCTGCTGCTGACCTCACAACAGAGTACGAAGAGTCGTATAAGTAATCTCTGAAGGTCTGCATCAAACGATTGACATGAATCGTTCAGGGTGGTCAGGACACTGACCACCCTGAACCCTGGTTGTAATATACCATTTCAGCTAGATAAGGAGTACAAAACACTCGTATGAAACCTACCCTAACCCACACCCACATCACAATCGCGGTTTTCCTGATGATTTTGATTGTAACAGCTTGCTCGTCTCACTTAACGGAGAGTCAGGAGGAAATGGATATGGTCCCCTCTCATACCTTGATTATTGCCCACCGGGGAGCGCGTAGTCTTGCCCCCGAAAATACCCTGGCCTCTGCCCAGAAAGCGCTGCAAGTCGGTGCAGATTTGTGGGAACTTGATGTGGCTGTCACTGCAGACAACGAGCTTGTGGTGATGCACGACGACACGTTGGAACGCACCTGCAACGCCCTGGATGTTTTCCCTGATAGGGATCCCTGGAATGTATGGGATTTCACCCTGGCCGAAATTCAGACCTTGGATTGCGGTTCCTGGTTCAACCAACAAGATCCTTTCGAACAGATCAAGGCGGGTAACATTTCCCAGGATGACCAGCAGTCCTATATTGGTGAACCCGCGCCCACTTTGCAAGAAGCGCTCGAGTTTACCCGTGATAACAATTGGCGGGTCAATGTCGAGTTGAAGAAACAGCCCAATGCAGAATTGGACCAGGTTATCGTCCAAAAAACCGTCAAACTGATTGAATCCCTGGGGATGGATACGGGTGGACAGGTTGTTATTTCATCATTTCACCACGATTACCTCAGAACCGTAAAAGGACTGAACCCAGCCATACCCACCCAGGCCATTACCAAAAATATCATCCGCGACTTGCCAGCATACCTGGCAGACTTGGGTGCCGAAGCTGTCAACCCTAAAATCACAGTCTGGAACTTCAAGAGTATCGCAAAACTTCAAGAACAGGGGGTAGATTTTAATGTCTGGACGGTCAACGACGAACTGGAGATGAAAGCGCTAATAAACACCGGCGTTCAGGGAATTATTACCGACTTCCCCCAACTGCTGAAAAAGATGCTGGATGAATAAATTGCTCAAGTGTTAAGCGCTTTACTTGAAGATCAGATGCATGATCATTGTAAAAAGACCACAGATCACCAGGCAGAGTGTGAATAAAAAGATCTGCTTTCTGGCTTTCTCCCATGATGCTGGCCACCTGTTTAGTAATATGAGTATCGCCAGGGGTGGAAGCATGTTAAACAAGTTTTGAATAGGAAATCGCCCAACTAAAACACTATAGACTGGCCAAAGGCCTGCGGTAATGCTCAAGACCTTCAGCACCGTCCATAAGGGTGAGGCGACAATCCTTTCCCTAAGGCTGCCTTCTGTTTTCTCCAATCTCCATAAGACAGCATAAATAAAGATCAGCTGCCATGTGTATATGAAAGCACTCCAGGCTTGACTATTGATTGGGAGCCCCACATACCATAATGGAAGGAATACGCTTACGTTTGTCCACACGAGGGAAATGAATATCCGATTCAGAATGAATCCGTAAAATGTCTCGGGATTGCGGGAATTAAGCTTCCGATAATTTGTGAGCCTTGCAGTTGAGATAACGACGGATGACCCAAGCAATGCCATGCCAATCATGAAAGCAGTGCTTGTTGACAGGATGATCAACAGAATGCCAAGCAGACAGAGCCCGATCAGGAAGTATGTGAATTTATGATATTTCTTGATAAGGAGCACTTCGTTCTGATAATTGAGCTTGTCTTTCTTCCAGTCGATCAAATTATCAATGCTATAAGTCAAGTAAGTGGATAAGCCCACCACCGAGACCGCGCCCCAGGTGATGTTACCGGTGACAATAACATTAATGCTCGCCGTGATGATCATGGCAGCCACAACTAACTGGATATGACTGTAATATAAGAGATTGAAGATTGACGTTTTTTGTTTCAAAGTTAACAAGGCTCTGCTATGGATATGCATTGAATTATAGCTTAACAGGGGGATTAAAGTAACGATATGGATAAAATATTAATCGTTTACTGAAATCAAATTCAACAATCTGTTTATTCACGAATGACTTGGGGGTGGTGAATACTTTCAATCCGGGGGGGGGTGTGTAGAAAACGTTGCGAAAACTGCGAAAACTCCTCAAAACGTGCCCCCTCTGGACATGATACTACGAGAACTACCAATGGTTTTCGGGAGGAGCAATTTCATTACCTGAGGTATAATTAATATGTTGTGTTTTTAGTATCAAAAGTATGAAAAAGATGACACTCAGCACCAGGGGAGTTGAGCTGTTTATTTTAATAAATGATTGGAAAAAGCTATGGAAGAAAAAGACTCAAATGTTGGAAACATTCATCAGGTTGATATTGACAGCCAGATGCGTGAAGCATATCTCGATTATGCCATGAGCGTGATCGTAGCCCGCGCCTTGCCTGACGCGCGCGACGGCTTAAAACCTGTCCATCGGCGCATACTATACGCCATGCGGGACATGGGTATTCGCGCCAATACACCTTTCAAGAAATCTGCGCGTATCGTTGGTGAAGTGCTTGGTAAATATCATCCCCATGGCGATGCAGCGGTTTACGAATCGATGGCACGCATGGCGCAGGATTTCTCGATGCGCTACATGCTCGTTCAGGGGCAGGGCAACTTCGGCTCTGTGGACGGAGACTCTCCAGCCGCCATGCGCTATACCGAGGCGCGCCTGGCGCATATGGCTGAAGAGATGCTGCTCGATCTGGATAAGGACACGGTGGATTTCGTTGATAACTTTGACGGGTCATTGCAGGAACCGCAAGTATTACCTGCGCGTCTACCCAATTTGTTATTGAACGGTTCTACGGGGATTGCCGTCGGTATGGCAACCAATATTCCACCCCACAACCTGGGAGAGCTGGTCGCAGCGCTTAACTGCTTGATTGACCGCTATGACGAAATTGATGATATCAGTGTCAATGAGCTGATGGAACATATCCCCGGACCGGATTTTCCAACCGGTGGGATCATCATCGGTGATGAAGGTATTCGGCAGGCATACAGTACCGGCAGGGGCAAAATCATTGTGCGAGGGGTTGCAAATATTGAGGAGATCAGGAATGGGCGCTTTGCGATAATTATTACCGAGATCCCATATCTGCTGAATAAAACCAGTTTGATCGAACGCATTGCTCAATTAGCACGCGCAGGACGGCTTAATTCTATCTCAGACCTGCGTGACGAATCGGATCGGCGCGGCATGAGCATCGTAATAGAACTCAAGCGCGGTGCCCAGCCCAAGCAGGTGCTGAACCAGCTTTACAAGTACACAGCACTGCAAACTACCTTTGGCGTGCAGCTCCTGGCATTGGTGAATGGGGAACCGCGCGTGTTGACCCTTAAACATGCTCTGCATCATTACATTGAACATCGCCAAAACGTTATCACACGCAGGACGCAATTTGAGTTGGATAAAGCCAAAAAGCGAGCACATATTCTGGAAGGTTTGTTGATTGCCCTTTCGAACCTTGATGAAGTGATCAAAACCATCCGTGCCTCAGCTAATGCGGATGTTGCTAAAGAAAACCTGATAAAGCGTTTTAAACTGAGTGAAGTTCAAGCCCAGGCGATCCTGGATATGCAGCTGCGTCGTTTGGTCGCTCTGGAGCGTCAGAAGATTGAGGATGAGCATAAAGAGCTTATGGAACTCATAGCCCATCTTGAAGACCTGCTGGCTAATCCTAAAAAGATCCTCAGCCTCGTCCGCGAAGACCTCAATGAAGTAGCAGAAAAATATGGGGATGCACGCCGCACCAAGATTGCACCGGATGCTGATACTGACCTTTCTGACGAATCCCTGGTAAAAAATGAGGATGTATTTGTCAGCATCACTCAGCGTGGTTATGTCAAACGCGTTAGTGACCGCACTTACCGTTCACAAGGCCGCGGCGGGCGCGGCGTGATCGGGCAATCCATGCGCGGCGAGGATGAGGTCGCTTTCTTCTTGCGTTGCAACACGCTTGGCACGCTGCTGTTCTTCTCGGATCAGGGCAAGGTTTATTCAGAGCGTGTGTATCAGATCCCGGACGAAAGCCGAACAGGCCGCGGCATCCCGCTGGTGAACATTATCAGCCTTGACCAAAATGAAAAGATCACAGCCGTGGTTCCGGTGAATGATTTTAAAGCGGCGGAGTACTGCACAATGGCAACTGTCAAAGGGCGGGTGAAACGGGTTGCTTTGGCTGAATTTGAGAGTGTGCGCCCATCAGGTCTGATCGCTATCAAGCTCGTTGATGACGATGAGCTTGGCTGGGTCTGTTTGACTGGCGGGAAAGACGATATCGTTCTGGTCACCAAAGCTGGTCAGGCACTGCGCTATTCTGAGACGCAAATCCGTCCGATGGGACGCCAGGCGATGGGCGTCAAGGGGATGAAATTCCGCCCAGGCGATGGTTTGGTTGCCATGGAGGTTGTTGAACCCGCAGGCTTCTTGCTTGTGATGAGTGAAAAAGGTTTTGGCAAGCGTACGCCGCTTGATGCATATAGAGCTAAAAGCCGTGCAGGGATGGGTGTTACGACGATCAATAGGGAAGCTGTAAAGCGCAACGGTCCGCTTGTTAATGCGCTTGTTGTCCAGGAAAAAGATGAAGTGACGTTCATCTCCAGCGGCGGTATCGTGCTTAGGCTGCATGTGGCAGATATTTCTGTACAGGGACGTTCGACGCGCGGGGTCACACTGATGGACCTGGGGGAAGGGGATTCGCTTGTAGCGGTCGCCCGCATCTCTGAGTAAGATAGATCTTAAAAATGCATACAGTCCTCAAAAGGTAACGTCCTTTTGGGGACTGATTTGCTTATTGCTCTATGGTATTAATATTTATTACCCGGGCTTGATATGTAAAATCAGTCAGTGGGGTCAGGGCAGGTTAAAAAAGGAATGGCAGGACAATTTTGCCTGTCAGCAGGAGGAAAAAAGTGCCCAAGACCAACACAACGATGAGCAGGAATAATGTGGCGATGAAGCGTTGCAGGGCGGTCATGCCCATGAAGCGTCTTTCAGGTTTGCGGCGGCGCCTCGGCAGAGGCTTTTGGCGGGGCAAGTCAATACTTTCATCTATTTCTGCTTGATTTCCTTTAATATCCTTATTCATCATCTCTCCATTAGCCTTTTTCTGTATTATACGTGATTTCCAGCTCACCGGTCTGGATGAGCCTGCGTTCTCTCTGAGCGTCTTCCACAAGCAGGCGGCCATCTTCTGCAACTCTCAGGAGGTGAACTTGTTGAGGCTCCCCAGAGATAGGCCGGAGTGTGACGAGCTGACCTTTAAAGGCCAGGTGTTCATTCCAGGCTTCAATGAAACCGGGCTGGGTTATTTGAGAGCGCAGGGTGATCATCTCTGCTAATACCTGCCGCAGCAGCTCCCAGCGTACGATCGGATGACCATAGGCACTTTCAACGCAGGTTGCGGGAAAACGCAGGTTTTCCTGCGGGGGGATGGATTCTGGGCTGACATTGACACCCATCCCGATGACCAGGGCTGACACCTTTTCTGCCTGCCATTGCGTTTCAACCAGTACGCCGGCGGTCTTTTTGCCTTCCAGCAGCACATCATTTGGCCATTTGACGGCGGCAGCCATGTGATAATCCTTGATAAGGGTATACACAAGTGCCAGCGCAGCCAGGGCAGTGAAACGACCGATAAAGGGGAGCTCTGCAGGGCTTGGCTTCAGGATCAGGCTAAAGGCTAAGCCGGCGCTCGCGTTGGTGATCCATTGGTGATTACCCCGGCCGCGGCCCTTTGTTTGATGGTCAGCCAGCACAAGGGCTTGATCGGGGGCATCCTCCAGCGCCCAGGCAAGTGCCTCATCGTTTGTAGATGTAGTCGTTTGGAAGTAACGCCACCCGCCGAGGGGAAGTGTTTTCAGGTATGTGTCAATCAATGGGTTTGGCATGTTCGGTTTCAAACGGAAGTCATGGAGTAATGCTCTGGTGCCTGGGGAGGGAGAAACAGACGCGTGCTCCCAGTTCACTCTTTGGGTCAGCCCACATACTTCCGCCGTGCGCTTCGATTATGGAACGGGCTAAGTAAAGACCCAATCCAGCACCTTTGGTATTGCGGGAGACTTCAGGGGATCTATAAAAACGGTCGAATATATGCGGGAGGTCTCCTGGTTCGAAACCGGGACCCTCGTCCTTGACGCAGATGATAACCTCATCAGCCTTGGTATAACCATTGATGTGGATCTTACCCTGGGGTGCATATTTAATGGAATTGCTGATCAGGTTGGAAAACACCTGTTCAATGCGCGTTTCATCTGCCATGATGACTGGAAAATCCTTGGGAATACCTACGAGGATCTTATGCTTCTCCGTTTGGACCTGGAAGCGTTCAGCCATGCGTTTTGCAATCTTATAAAGGGAGACATCCGACCGTTTTATCTCAAACCTGCCCGCCTGAAGGCGCGAGGCATCGAGCAGATTTTCAATCAAGCCGGTCAGCCGGTCGGCTTCATCTTCGATCACGGTCAGGCTTTCGTCAATGACAGCTCGCTCCCAATTGGCATCTTCACGGCGCAGCGTGCTGACATAGCCTTTGATAAGTGCGACAGGCGTTTTCAGTTCGTGGCTGATGACAGAAATAAAAGTACTTTTAAGTTCGTCAGCCTGGCGAAAACGTGTGATGTCCCGCACAGTTGCGATGATATTGATCAGATTGCCTTCATGGGTGAGGAACGGTGCGTATGTGATGCCGATCGGCAGGGGAGGTTTCCCAGCGGGGCGGATGAGATCGCCTTCGACGTAAAGCTGTGCCTGGGCTGTAAGCGGCCAGCCGCCAGCTTCAGCGGTTTCAAGCGTCATGCCTTGCGGGGGCTGTTTCCATTTGAAGATTTCACTGTGTGACTGACCACAAATGGCATTCTGCCTTGCGCCATACATACGGGCAAAGGCCGGATTAGCACGTTCGATTATGTGGTCGGGTTTGAGGATCAGGATACCATCCGCAGCAGAGTCCAGCAGGGCATCAATGCGCCGTTTTTCATAGTTGACTTCGGAGTAGAGGCGCGCATTGCGCACAGCAATCGCGGCTTGATTGGCGAAGCTGCTCAGAAGTGAACGGTCGTTGTTGGAAAACAAACCTGGATAGTTACGGAAGATATAGATCAGCCCAATGACCTCGTTTTGGGCAACCAGGGGTAAACCAACTCCAGTCAGCAGGCCCATGCTGATATCTCTCAAGAAGCGGTTGATTTCAGGGATCTGGACGAGTGCCGGGTTGGTATCGGTTGGAATTCTAGTGATCCAGGTCTCTAAATAACGCAATAAAGCATCCGGGACTGCCTGCGAGACAGCGACTTGCCAGCCCTTATATGGTTCATGCAATGCTATCAAACCAGCATGACCAGCCAGCATTTCAATCGCGATCTTCAGGATCTGGCTGAGCAGCTTGCTGAGGTTGAGCTCTTCAGTAAGGGCACGCACAATCTCAAGCAAGTAATCACGTTGACGTACACGATAATCGGGCAACATGTGTTTATTGTATCTTAAGTTATTGCGATTGTAAGCATAAACAAAAGAGACGCGCAAAGCGCGTCTCTGGTTTATTGTGTCTGGCCCGATTCAGGGCAGGTACTCTTTTTCTGCCAGAGCGATGGCTTCTTCAAAAATAAGCAGACCTTCGTCGATCTCTTGTCGGCTTATAGAAAGAGGCGGGGCAACGCGGATAACACTCTTGCCGCAGCCCAGGGTCAACAGACCGCGTTCAAAAGCATATTCACCAACCGCGTCGCGCAGATCAACGGCGGGTTCTTTGCTGAGTTTGTCTTTGACGAATTCAACCCCGATCATCAAGCCGATGCCGCGCACCTCACCGATGCTGGGGTGGCGGGCAGCGATCTCAGCGAGAGCATCCAGCGTATATTGACCGACATCACGTGCGTTTTGGAGGTATTGTTCCTGGATGAGCTTGATGGTCGCTAAAGCCGCGGCACATGAGACGGGATTACCGCCGAAGGTATTACCATGTGAGCCCTTGGGCCAATCCATGACACTTTTACGCGTGATCATGGCGCCTAATGGCATGCCCGAGGCAATGCCCTTGGCAGTCAGGACGATATCTGGCTCAACGCCAAAGTTTTCGATCGCCCACCATTTACCTGTGCGCCCCATGCCGGACTGTACCTCATCTGCGATGAGCAGGATGCCGTATTTGTCGCAGAGCTCGCGCAGGGCAGGGAAGAAATCAGGCGGGGGTACGATGTAACCGCCTTCGCCCTGGATGGGTTCAACGAGTATGCCGGCAACATCTTCTGCGGGCATGATGCGTTCTAAAAGCTCTTTCTGGATGAATTGTACAACGGTCTCCCCCTGGCCTAAACCGGGTATGCGCTCAAGGATTGGGCGGTAAAGGTTGGGGAAGGGGGCATGCACAACACCGTTCATCAAGGGGAAGAAATGACTCTTGTATTTAGGTTTACTGGCGGTAAAGGTTACCGCGCCGATGGTGCGCCCATGAAAGGCACCCAGGAAACCAATGAACTGGCTGCGGCGGGTGTGATAGCGGGCTAACTTGATGGCTGCTTCGACGCTTTCAGTGCCGGAATTGGTCATGAAGGAGCATGCGGGTTCATCGAATGGAGCAATTTCATCAAGCTTTTCCGCCAATTTCACCCAGGTTTGGTGATAAAAGTCTGAGGAGATGTGGATGAATTTTTCAGCCTGCTGCTGAATGGCTTTGACAACCTCTGGATGACTGTGGCCGGTTGAAACGACGGCAATCCCAGCCGCGAAGTCAACGAAGCGGTTGCCGTCCACGTCCCAGACTTCAGAGCCTGCGCCGTGATCCATGACGAAGGGGTAGCCGCGCGGGTAAGAGGGGGAGATGACGGCTTCGTCGCGGTCAATGATCTTTTTGGCGTTTGGACCGGGTAATATATACTTGTTCAATCTAATGCCTCCTGTTAGTTAGAAAATATACAGCCTGCCCCATGGGTGAGATTTAGGCAGACTGCAGGTGTTCCATGATGAGATTATATCACCACGTGTGCGGCTTTCCTATATGGAAAACTATCGGCAACGCGCCCCCGCACTTACCCCCGTCCGTACCCCAAGGGGTACTGGGGGCATATGAGCTGCCAAAAGTTTTGCCAAAAGTTTTCGAGAGAAATGGTGGATCAGCGACTCACCCTACTTTGTTGTTATTGTAAGCCCTACCAGAATAGAAATTAGTTACTTAAACCC
>Ga0164311_10000796_pt1 | contig 14564 bp, 12 predicted proteins | sample GuaBasSedimGuay2_FD_121796 | JGI IMG/M metagenome (GOLD analysis project Ga0164311, IMG submission 121796) | Subseafloor sediment microbial communities from Guaymas Basin, Gulf of California, Mexico - Guay2, Core 4569-9, 9-12 cm | ecosystem: Environmental > Aquatic > Marine > Hydrothermal vents...
CTTAGCCTAGCTAGGGCGGCGGTCTCAGGGCTGCAGACACACCTGCAGCTCCTGCTTGGGAGGTGGTCGAGGTGAGCATGGGAGACAAAGCACTTTTCCTGCGGCTTCTTGCTGTCAAAGCTTACTGCCTGCCCCTGCAGCTCGAGGAGAACGCCACCATAGCTTGCCCTTAGCTTCATCTCCCTCATCCTAGGTGGTATAAGGAGCTCACGTGGAGCTGAGTTAAGCCCTAACTGCTGGAGCATGGAGGTGGCGCCGAGGCCGGGATTTGAACCCGGGTCGGCGGCTCGACAGGCCGCTATGCTGACCTGGCTACACCACCTCGGCTCAGCTTTCATGTGTGTGCTTCATTTAAAGGTTTTACGCTCTTGAGTATGAGGCTAGTGAGTGGTGCTTGCATGGAAGCCGTGAGCCAGCTGGCTGTGGGTGGAGCTTGCAAGCCTGAGCACAAGCTGAGGGCAAGCTGGGTGCTTGATCTAAGGCTGCTAGCTGCCGTGGTTGCTGTAGCCTTGGCTGCAGCAGCTAGGTGGAGGAGGGGGTGGCTTAAGCCCAGTACCCTAGAGGCTTGGCCTAGCTCACTAGGCTGCACTGAGATGTACTCTCCTCCTGGCAGCATGCTTATTCTGCTATGTCTCTCAGCCATGCATCCTGGGCTTCAGGCGCACATGGCTGTCAGCGTGTCTCTAGCAGCCTTCATCTGGAGCATTGTGCTTGCTTCAAGGTACGCTGGAGCTAAGGGGGCTTTACTCTACATGTGTGCTGTCCCCTCCACGCTGATTCTCCTGGGTGAGAGGCTTGAGGGAGTTGGCGCGCTGCTTTGCTCAGCTGCTGTCCTCTCATGTGCAGCTGGCAGGGTGCTTACATCCGCCTTCCTGCTCGGTGCTAGTGGGAGCTTTAGCATGCTGCCTCTGCTTGCAGCACCTCCTCTTCTAGTGGGGCTAGGAGGGAGGAGAGCTCTGAGAGCATCTCTAGCTCTTGCATGCGGGTACCTGTGTGTGAGCAGCCCTGTCTGGCTTGCTTTCCCAAGCTTGACCGCAGGCTACTACAGGCATGTAGCTGAAAGCGCGTGGAGGCTTAGGCCTACCTCGCTTGCCTTGCTTCCGCTAGCTGCTGCAGTTACAGCAGCTCTGTCATGGCTGGCTTTGAGGGGCAAGAGGGTGGAGGGCTTGTGCGCTGCATCTGGCCTCATGTGGGTTCCACTGGCCTCTGGTGGAGGAAGCGAGGTGGCTTCTCTTCTACCTCTGGTTGCAGCCTGCCAACCAAGCTACCCTCTGCTCTTGCTGTTTGATGGAGCCAATGTGGCTACGCAGCTGGTTGAGCACGCTCTCTGCTCTAGGATCCTGTGGCATGTTGGGCTTGTGCTGCTGGCTGCGCTGCTGTACTCCTGTGCTGGGAGGGGGGCGGAAGTTGAGAGCTAGGATTCTGGCCATGTTCATGCCGAGCATGCTGATGGGGCTTCTGCTGGCGCTGACAGCGTTTGAGCCTCGTGAGCTCGTATTCGATGAGGTGCACTACGTGCAGTCAGCGAGAGAGATCTTGGGGAAGGGCTTCTATGAGATGCATACGCATCCTCCACTCGGCAAGGAGCTTATAGCAGCTGGAATACAGCTGGCTGGAGACGGGCCAGTCGGGTGGAGACTTTTCCCAGCTGTCTTCGGCGTAGCCTCAGCTGCTCTGCTCGCTTTGGTGGTTTACCTTGGGACTGGGTCTGCTCTAGCTGGGTTCGTGGCCTCTCTAGGGCTTGCTCTAGACCCACTCCACTTCACGCAAAGCAGGGTAGCGATGCTCGACGTGTTTCAGACCCCACTGCTGCTAGGAGCTCTTGCAGTCATGTTGTGGAGGAGGGGCTTAAAGTGGCTTGCTGTAGCAGGTGCTCTAGCTGGCCTGGCTGCAGCATGCAAGCTCCCAGCTGCTGTGATAGGGCTTTCGCTTGGGCTATACTTCTCACTCAGCGAGGAGTCTTGGAGGAGGAGAGTGGGTAGGCTCCTCTGCTATGGGGCCTCAGCTGTAGCAGCCTACATCCTGACCTACCTCCCCTACTTTGCATGTGGCCACGGGCTAGTGGAGTGGATTAAGGACACTCAGATGTTCATGCTCTATGTCGGGACGGCCTTCAAGTTCGACCACCCGTATACGTCCCCAGCTTGCACATGGCTTATAGGGTGGAAGCCTGTACTCTACTACTATAAGGTGGATCAGAGCGGCAGCTATGTCCATGCCATCCTAGCTGTCGGAAACGTCGCCAGCTGGCTGCCCTCGTTTGCGCTCCTCTTAAAGCAGCTTTCCTATCCTAGAGGGGACATGGATCTGCTTCCTGCAGTGTGGTTTGCTCCATGCTATGTTTCACTCATGCTGATCAGGAGGCCAGCTTTCATATTCTACATGGAGCCTCTGATACCAGCACTCTACATGTCAGTTGGCGTGGAAGTCGGGTGCTTTGCAGGGGAAGAAAGGGCTTTAGCTGCAGCAACGGCTACAGTGCTTTACCTGGCTAGCGCCCTCCTCTTATTACCACTGTCAATAGGGACCCTAGTTCCAGTATCCTACCTTCAGAGGATGCTCATAGTAGGCAGAGCACTATGGGGAGGTTAAGGCTAGGAGCATGCCTCTCTTCTCCAGGAAGACCAGGACAGCTGAGCCTACAGCAGCTATGGACACAAGCTCGCTAGCTAGGAGAGAAGCGTATGTTAGGGCGTAGGGTAGGGAGTAGAGGTAGATTACATAGGACCCAACGATGACGGTTACAATGGACGCAGACGCTGCCCCTGCAGCCAGAGATGGAGCCCAGCCTATCCTCCGCCTTCCCCTCGCCATGCTCTTCAACACAATGTAGGCTGCTGCCGACGCCAGCGCATTCGCCAAGCTCCCTCCGACTATGTCTACAGCAGGCAGCCCAGAGTAGGCATTCCATATGAGGCAGCCTACAGCTGTGCCGACTACAGCAGGAGCTAAGCCAACAGTGGCTGGGGCAACGAGCAGCAGGGCATCAGATACCCTTATCGACACCAAAGACGGGCCTATGTTGGATAGAGGCCCCAGCACTAGGCTCAGCACGAAGTAGAGTGCAGCTACAACAGCTGAAGACGCCATGCTTTTCGGCTTCATCAAGGAGGGCAGGAGCACAGACTTAAAAGAGTAGCGCCACAGGAGCTGTAGTACAGCTACCCTGCATTGCGTCTAGGGGTAGTGGGGGATGGAGATCAAGCTCATTGCCTATGATAGCATGGGAGTTAGGAGCATGTGTACCAGAGTTGAGGCAGACGGCGTCGTCCTCATGATAGATCCCTCAGCTGCGCTTGCCCCCCGCAGGTATGGGCTTCCACCTCATAGGCTGGAGTGGGAGAAGCTGAATGAAGCCTGGCGTAACATAGAGGAAGCCTGCAGCGACGCTGATGTGGTGGTAGTTACCCACTACCACCTCGACCACTACTCGCCCAAGAGGATCCACTGCTATGAGGGCAAGGTTGTGCTGCTGAAGAACCCTGAGGAAAACGTGAACTTCAGCCAGAGGAGGAGGGGGCGTTTCTTCATCAGCGAGCTAAAGCAGGTTGCTAAGGAAGTCAAGTACGTCGATGGAGCTAAGCTCGAGTTTGGCGCAACAACCGTCGAGTTCTCTCCTCCTGTCCCACATGGAGCAGAGGGAACTAAGTTAGGGTACGTGATCATGGTTAAGGTTGCTGAGAGCAGTGGAGACACTGTGGTGTTCACCAGCGATGTCTCAGGGCCTGTATATGAGCCTGCTACAAGGTGGATAATCAACGCGAAGCCTAGGCTAGTCATCTTAGATGGGCCACCGACCTACCATGAGGGAGCAGAGGAGAGCTTAGCTGAGGCAGCTAGGAACATGCTGGCTATACTCAGGGAGAGCACTGTGGAGAAGCTTGTGCTAGACCACCATGCGCTCAGGGACTTAAGGTACAGGGAGAAGCTGAGATGCGTCTTTGAAGCTGGAGAGGAGCTGGGCAAGGTGGTCTCGACAGCAGCAGAGCATGTGGGGCGGGATGTAAGCCTACTCGAGGCAAGCAGGCTCTACTTGTATGCTAGGGAGGGGCTTGAGCTCGCCTCTTTACTCACTTAAGGTACGCTAGGGCTTCGATGAGCTTAGCCCAGAGCTCCTCTATGCTGGAGTACTCTAATACCTGTATGCCGGGCGCTCCTGCTATCATAGCTGATAGGAAGGCCTTTCTAGACGACTCCACGACTGCTATGACCTTCTTCCCCATGGAGAGAGCCTTGCAGACCTCAAACCCGACCCCATGACTTGGGTAGGATACCTCAGCTACCACCAAGTCACACTCTGACAGCAGCCTAATGTTCCTCCTGTAGACCTCCTCGCTGCTCGCTGACTCGGAGCTTCCTTGAGCTACGTGCTCTGTGAGCACCTCATGCCCTAGCTCCCTTAGCATGCTGACTAGAGCTCTGACCGAGTTCAGAGCTCTCCTATCTCCCCTTATTGGTGCCGCGACATACACCCTCAGAGGCATGCTAGTCTCCGAAGAGCCACTCTTCAGCCAGCTGCAGCGGGCTTGGAGCATCTAGTATCCTGTACCTCCTCCTGAAGTACGAGAATATGTTCTCCAGGTCTCTCTCAAGGATTACTTGAGCCTCTTCATACGACACTGGGACAGCCTGTGGGAAGTCGATGTAGTATAGTGCTCCCTCCCTGTCTATGAGGATGTTGTACTCGTTCAAGTCCCCGTGTATGAAGCCAGCTTCCCTCACCAAGGTCTCCATGTCGGACACTATCTGCTCAAAGGCTTCTCTCGGGTTCCTTAGCCTGACGTCTGAGAGCTTTGGGGCGGGGGTCTCAGGCTCATCTCCTTCAACCATCCTCATGGCTACAGCATGCCTGTTTACCCCGAGCGGCTCTGGGACGCTTACTCCAGCCTTATATGCTGCCTCCAGCGCCCTCATCTCTACCTGAGCTTTTGCTCTTGGGACATCTATCTTGCTGTCCTCCAGGTTGAGCTCCTGTCCTCTCACTATGACAGCAGCATATGATAGGGACTTCCTTATGTGCCTGAACTCTCTAGCCCAGTACCTGTGGAACTTTATTACAACAGGCTCTCCGCTAGGCGACTTCGCTATCACTATCTCGGCTTCTTTGCCTTCCCCTATGGTGTCCCCGACCTCCTCTAGGACTCCGTGCCTCTTGAAGTCCCATAGTGCCAGCGTGTCGAAGCCTTTCTCGAGTATCATGAGAGCGAACTCACGGTAGTGTCCCACGTACCTGTACTTGACTAGCTCAGCTCTCTCCAGGAACTTGGCCCTCCTCTCAACCTCGATACGCGGGTAGGGGAGCTTTTCGGCCACGCTTGACATCGGAACCCACTCAAATGCGGTCCTCAGCCCCTCTACTACGCGGAGTATGGCTACATCCACCTCGTCTATAGGCCTCAAGCTCTCACGCTACAGGAAGCCATATCGCCTAGCCCACTTGACATACCCCATTTTAGCTAGCTTGACCATGCTCTTGTTGAGCTTGTAGTCTACCCTGGCAGCCCCCTGAGGGCTCTTCATGAGCTCCCTGTACATCCTGTAGTATGTGTCAGCGTCCTTGGCCTGTGAGAGCACCTCTACTGCCTCTGGGGTGAAGTATAGGGTGAGGTCAGGGTCGCTAGCTGGCCCCTCATAGAACCTCGGTGCTCCCTGCTCCTTCCTCAGGTGGAACACGTAGTCTCCAACGTGGTACTCCCATGTTGCTCCATCCTTGAGGTGCTCCATCAGGCCTGGTAGGGACGGGAAGAACCTTCTGCAGAGCTCTCTTACGTCCAAGGCTACACCTCCTCTCCTATGTGCACGTACTTGACGTTTGTGAGCTCTTCTATCAGGTACTTTGCGCCACCTATCCCGCTGTCCTTCATGCCTCCAAAGGGAGCAAATATATCGTTGTAGAATGGGTCCTCGTTTATGACCACCATCCCGACATCTAGCCTGCTTGCTATGTACTCTGCTTCCTCTCTCGGGCCGTATATGCTTGCTCTCAGCCCGTAGCTGGTCGAGTTCGCTAGAGCTATGGCCTCCTCCATGCTGCTGAACTTGACGATGCTCCTCACTGGCGCAAAGCACTCCTCAACCCAGAGAAGGGGCTTCCTCTCGAGTGCGGTCTTCGAGTCGAGTTCTACCAGAGTGGGGTAGAAGAACGGGTCTTCACGCTTCCCTCCAACAAGCACTCTTCCACCTGAGGCTACTGTGTCTGAGAGCTGGTATTCAGCTAGGTCGAGCGCGAGCTTGTTGCCTATAGGCCCTATGTCTGTTGACTCGTCTCTGGGGTCGCCGACTTTCAGCTTGGAGATCTTATCTACCATCAGCTCCCTTAGCTCACCGTATACTGACTCATGCACTATGTACCTCTTGCTGGACACGCACATCTGGCCTGCATTGGAGTAGCCTCCCTTGACTGCTATGTCAGCTATCTTCTCTAGGTCTTCGACCTCCAGGATTATCATGGGGTCGTTTCCAGCTAGCTCTGGGACATACTTCTTCATTTTCCCAGCTACTGTGAAGAACCCTCCCATGAAGCTCTGCTTGGTGCTCTCCAGGTACTTGCCCATCTCTATCATGAGCTCCTTACCGACGTGGCTGTTAGCGTAGATGACTATGGCATCCACTAGAGGGCTGTGTATGAACTCCTTCGCAGCCTCAGCTCCAGGGTACACTGCGACCTCAACTATGTCTCCAGCTAGCTCAGCTAGCTTCAGAGTGGTGAGGGGAGCCCTCATCGAGGGCTTTAGCACCGTCGCGTTGCCTCCACCATACGATGAGAACAGGGAGTAGGCTGGGAGCACTAGCGGAGCGTTCCTCGGTGTTATGGCAGCTACAACCCCCATCGGAGTCCTGTACACGTAGCTCTTCCCGGAGAAGCTCTCTACCTCCTTTGGCCTCACCTTGTCTATCAGCGCATCGAAGAACATGGAGTTCCCGTAGGTCACTCTAGCCTCCCACCTGGCGTACTTCACTGGCTGCCCTGCTTCACGCACCATGAGGTCGACTATCTCCTCGCTCCTGTTCCTTATCTCTCGGCCTATCTCCCTCACCCTCTCTAGGCGGTCATCTAAGCCTGTTGAAGCTATCCTCTCCCTTGATTCGTGAGCTCTCCTGACCTTCTCACGGAAGGAGCTGAGGGAGTCCACCTCAAGCTCAGCTATGACCTCCCCAGTGTACTTGTCCCTTACCTCTACGGTCCTGCTCACGAGCGACACCTAGAGCAACATTTTAACGTAGAGCATGTCAGCTGCGTGAGGGTTGGAGTTGAGCTTTTTTAGAGTGCTCGCTCACTCAGCTAGAGAGAAGATAGTGAGGATGCTAGCTGAGGAAGGGCCCCTCACGTACAAGGAGATAATGGAGAAGACTGGGATAGCTGAGACTGGGAAGCTAAACTACCACCTTGAAAGGCTCTCTGGCTTCATCGAGAAGAGGGAAGGAGTCTATGTGCTGACTGACAGCGGCTGGAAGCTGTATGAGCTGATAAAGTACAGGGATGAGATCCTAGCTGGCAGGCCTCCAGCTAGGGAGAGGAGAAGGAGGCCTGTGCTCTCTAGGATTGGAGTCGTAGTGTGCATGTGTAATGGTGAGGTAAGCAAGGTTATCAGCCCAAGTAGGCTTGAGGAGGAGGCAGCTAAGCTTGAAGGCGTGGTCTCAACCATGGTGTTCCAGAACCTCTGCTCTCCTGTGAGCATAGAGAGGCTAGCTGGGTGGGTAAGGAGGCTGTTTATAAACAGGCTTGTGATAGCAGCGTGCTCACCGAAGCTGCATGCTGGAGTATACCAGCAGATAAAGGCGAAGGTTAAGGTGCCAGTTGAGGTAGTTAACATAGTTGAGCACTGCGCCTTCGTGCACCAGCCTGGCGACAAGGCCACAGAGAAGGCTGTAGCGATGCTAAAGGCTGCAGTCAAGTCGACTGGAGTAGAGGCGTATATGCCTACCAAGGTCGTCGCTGTGAAGAAGGCTGTTGCAGTCATAGGAGGTGGAGTAAGCGGGATACTAGTCAGCCTGCAGCTAGCTAAGCTCGGGTTCAAGGTCTACCTGATAGAGAGAGCTCCAACCATCGGTGGGCTTCTAGCCAGGTGGAGCAGAGTGGGTAAGGGGGACTGCGCTAGCTGCCTGGTCTCAGAGCTCGCCTCAAGCCTAGTCCTCCATGAGAACGTTGAGATAATGACGAACACAGAAGTCGTAGGGATATCAGGGGAAGTCGGAAGCTACGAGATAAGGCTTCTCAGAAAGCCCAGGTACGTTAACATCGAGAAGTGCACTGGATGCGGGACTTGCGCCTTAGTATGCCCTCGTGAGAGGCCTAGTGAGTTCGAGTTCGGGATGACCTCCAGGAAGGTGATCCAGATACCGTACTCCACAGCATACCCTTATGCGCCTTTCATCTCACCAGAGGACATAGAGCTGTGCCTGAGCTGCCGCAAGTGCGAGGAGACCTGCCCAGCTAACGCAATAGACCTCACCATGAAGGAGAAAGAGGACAAGATCTCCGTCGGAGCTGTAGTCTTAGCTACAGGAGGGGAGCTCTATAGCGGGCCTCTCCTCGAGAAGTATGGGTACACACTCCACGAGGACATAATAACCAGCGCAGAGTTCGAGAGAATGCTCTCCCTCGACGGGCCAACCAGGGGGGAGATAATTAAGCCGTCTAGTGGGGAGAAGCCTCTCAGCATAGGCATACTGCAGTGCATGACTAGCAAGGGGTGCTCAAGGTACTGCTGTAGCGTAGCAGCTAAGTACCTGAGGGTCATCAGGGAGAAGCTCCCAGATGCAATAGTCCACATAATATTCGACGAGAACAACATACCTAGAGACAGCGTGATACCAACTGAAATCTGGGATAGCGTGATAATAGGGAGGGGGGTGAGGATAAGAACTGAGAACGGCAGGATAATTGTAGAGATAGGCAGCAAGAGGGTGGAGGTTGACCTGCTGATCCTCAACCTAGGCCTGGATCCCCCATCAAAGCTCAGAGAGCTGCACTACATGTTGGAGTTCGCAGTAGATGAAAGGGGGTTCCTGGACCCTAGGTCGCTGCCGTACGGCTTCTTCGCATGCGGGGCTGTTACTGGGCCGAAGAGCTACGAGGAGCTCGTCTATGAGAGCTTAGCTACAGCCTCTGAGGTAGCCCTGATACTCTCCAGAGACAAGCTTGAGGTCGAGGAGGCTAAGGTCGTAGTAGACACAGAGCTATGTGGGGGGTGTGGGCTATGTGAAGCTGTCTGCCCGTTTAACGCAGTGAGCAGGGGGGACACAGGGGTGTATGTCGACCCATTCCAGTGCAAGGGGTGTGGCGCCTGCCTTCCAGCATGCCCAACTGGAGCACTGAAGTTCCACCAGCCTTCTGGGAAGATCCTCCAGATGGTTAAGGCTCTCTCAACCTATGATGGTAAGCCCAAGATACTGGCGTTCTGCTGCAGTGCATGTGGGTACCCGGCTGCTGACAACGCTGGGCTTAGGAGGCTGAAGTACAACCCAAACACCTTTGTACTAGAGGTCACGTGCACTGGGAGGATAGACTCGGAGTTCATACTTGAGGCTCTTAAGAGGGGGTTTGATGGGGTGATGATATTTGGCTGTAGGCTGGGATCCTGCAAGTACATCGACGGGATTGCTAAGGCGAAGAGCAGGGTGGAGAAGCTCAGAGACCTCTTAGGTGAAGCCATGGGGGGTAGGGTGAGGCTTGTAGAGATATCAGCCATAGAGGGGGAGAGGTTTGCGCGGGAGGTTGACAGCTTCTATAGGGAGCTAGCTGGGTGTGAGAGTGGAGTACGGGGAAAGGTGGGCGGTAATCCAGCTTAGCGGGTGCAGCGGGTGCCCTTCAGCTGTGTTCTCGTCGCCAGTCCTGCAAGACCTCGTGTACTCCATGCCAGTAGCCTACTTCCCGATGGTAACTGACAGCCAGAGGGTTCTGTCAGCAGACATCGCGGTGGTGTCAGGAGCAGTCTGCAAGAGAGCAGAGGAGGAGCTCCTCAAGAGAGTCAGGGAAAGCTGCAGCAAGCTAGTTGCCCTAGGGACTTGCGCGGTGTATGGGGGGGTAGTCAGCAGGGAGGTAGAGAGCGCTAAGGCTGTTCCTGAGGTCGTGGAGGTAGACCAAGTGATACCAGGATGCCCTCCGCCTGAGAAGCTTGTTGGGGAGTTCCTGATAGCTGAGGTAAGTGGAGGAGAGTTCAGGCTGCCAAGCTACAACGTGTGCAAGGAGTGCCCGAGAGCCCCGCTTAGGAGGAAGCCCCCCATCAGGGTCAGGTACCTGGAGCCTCCTGAGGAGCTTCAAGCTAAGGCCTGTTTTCTGGACCACGAGACCCTGTGCCTCGGGCCAGTTACTAGAGGAGGATGTGGCGCCGTCTGCATTGAGCTCGGTGTGCCCTGCCACGGCTGCCTTGGGCCGCCAGCCAAGAGCTATACCTCACAGCTGGCAAACTTCCTCTCCATACTCGACATCCAGCTAGAGAAGAGCAAACTGATGCAGTTTGTCTCGAGGTACATTAGGGTTGGTGTCCTATGAGCGTAAGGATTGTTAGAGTGCTCACTAGAGTAGAGTCTCCTGCCGAAGTCGTGTTCCATGTGCGTGGGGAGGAAGTCGAGAGGGTGGAGCTTAAGCCGATGCACTGTAGGCGTGTAGAGCATGCGCTAGCTGGGCTGCCAGCTGAAGCTGTGCCAGCTTACGTGTCCAGGATCTGTGGGCTCTGCCCGATAGCACATCAGATAGCGTCATCGCATGCGATCGAGGCCGCGCTCGGGCTGGAGAGGCCACCTGAAGCAGCTCTTGCAGTGAGGAAGCTTGCCTTGCTGGCTGAGCACATCAAGAGCCATACCCTGCACTTGTTCCTGCATGCGCTGCCTGAGCTCTTCTCATACGCCTACAACTCGCCTCAAGATGTGTTCACGCTATCTAAGGCTGAGAGAGAATACCCGAAGAGGATGGGAGCTCTGATAGCGTTCAGCGACAGGGTTCTAGCAGAGCTAGGTGGTAGGGGAGTGATCCCGATGATCTCGGCAGCTGGAGGGGTCTACAGCAGGCTCACAGCAGCTTCAAGAGATAAGATCGAGAAGAGGCTTAAGCAAGCTAAGGCTGCAGTAGACTGGGTTAGAGACCTCCTGTACAGCAGGAGGCTTCTAGACAAGGCCATGGTGGACAAGGAGCTCTATGACCTCCCTGAGCGCATCAAGCTCGTCACATCAGCTAGCAGGGAGGAGCTTTGGGGTGAAGTTAAGGTGTACGCAGCTGAACAGGAGCTGAAGCTCATACCGGCGGTAAGCCTGCTGAGTGAGGACTACAGCAGAGAAGCTCTTCTGACAGGGCCTGCTGCCCGGTACCTTGCTAGAGGAGGAAGCATACATGGGGTCATGAACTTGCTGAGCCACATCAGGATAAGGCTGGATGAGGTTAAGGCGTGTATAGACGCTGTTGAGAAGGCTTTGAACGAGCCTAGGCTCTACCATGGCGTACTGAGGGAGAGGCTTAAGGTGTCAGACTCTCAGGAAGCTGCTGCACTAGAGGCGCCTAGAGGAACTCTAGTCCACTACTACAGGATCAAGAGGGGGGCTATAGCAGAGAGCAGAATACTGACTCCAACTATGATAAACATGAGCACCATGATCATGGTAGCTAATAGGCTTGTGGAGCTGGCGAGCGACCTAGCTTTCCCAAGGGACTACATTATAGGCAAGACTATGGCAGCCATCAGGCTGTTTGACCCTTGCATCTCGTGCCTCTACCACACGGTTGAGCAGCTGTAGACGCTAACGTGTGAAGCCATGCTCGCTGTGAGCTGCTGACTGAGCTTTCACCTTAGCTCTTCTCAGCAGGATCGTTAGGGATATGAGGACAGCTAGTGCTGCAGCCATCGTTGCGAGCAGTGGAAAGCTCAGCTCAGGCTGCTGTAGCTTCTGCTGGCTTTCAGTCGCTGCTGGCTGGAGTATGAGCTCTGTTGCCTGGGGCTCTGAGCTAGGAGAGAACGATGGCTCTACTAGCTCTGAGGGGCTCTGAGGAGCTGGCGTCTGGGAGGGCCAGCTGGCCTCTGGTGTAGCTGTTGCAGGTGCAGCTGGTGGAGGCACAGCTTCCACTTCCACTACTCGGGTGTCTAGGACGTAGTCTCCATGTGCTAGCAGTATGGTGATGTTTAGTGTGCCCTCTGACTCAGCTAGCAGCTTGAATACGGCTTCTCCTATGGCTCCTGGCTCTACCTCGACTGTCGCATACTCAGGGGATATCCTGGCGCCAGTGGCATTGCATATCACTTTAGCTGCGATGTAGGCTTCACCTGTGTTTATCACATACACTTTGAGGTAGCTTTCCTCTCCTAGAGCCACCTGGGCTGGGACATCTATGCTTGCTATGCTTGCCTCCGCTACCTTCAGCTCTGCCTGCGGGGTTTCCTGCTGCTCCTCCTCAGTTTGAGGGGGCTCTCCCTGTAGGTGGCTTACTCTGAAGACGTACATCCTCGTGAAAGTGTCCTTCCACTTCCTTCCCGTTGATAGGTCGCTTATGAAGTCTATTTCCACTGCATATGAGCCTGGTGTGGCGTTGGCGGGGACTTTCCACTCCACATTAGAGAACACCACCCTGCTCCCAGGATAAAGCACCTTGGGTGGAAGCGGGTCTAGCTCGTATCTCACACCACTTGGATCTACTATTGTTATGCTCAAGTAGAAGGTTCCCTCGGTGTTCCCTATGTTCTCCACCACTATGTACAGGCTGACGGCCTCTCCTGGGTAATAGGAGTTCTTGGAGGGCTCCACGACGACAACGTGGAACACTGGAGCAAGCTCCATTACCACGGTGAATATCACCTGCTCCACGAAGTCGTCTTCATACCTCGCTATGCTATGTGGGTCTTGGATGCAGTCCACTGCTATCTTGTACTCACCTAGCTCAGCATCCTCTGGAATAGTCCAGCTGACTTCTCTGGCTACTAGCCCATATCCAGGGGAGAGGTAGGCTGGTGGCTCCACTATAATGGTGTAGTTTTTCCCTGATGGCGAGATGAACGTGACAACTATGTAAAAGTACGCGGGCTTAACCCCGATGTTCCTGACCTTAATATGGACTACAGCATTCTCTCCTCTAGCATACACCTTGGACTCTGCTGTGACTGTTATGCTGAAGAGGGGGCCAGGTATAGGCGTGGGCTTAGCATATACCCTGAAGAGCACGATCTCACTGAGGTCGTCATCCCACTTCTCAGACTTGTCAGCATGCTTCCAGCAGTCGACTCTAACCCTATACCTTCCCTCTGGAGCATTATCAGGTATGGTCCATGTGAATTGGATCTGGTCTGTGGTGGCTCCCACGTCCAGGAAGATGGGGCCGCTTAGAGGAAGCTCGTACACGTTGTTATCTGGGCCTACTATCTCCACACCCAGGTAGAATGTGGCCATTTCATCTCCAACGTTCTTCACAGTCACTATTATCGTCGCTGTCTCACCTTGTGTATAGCTTCCCTTATCAGAGGTGACTGATATGGTGAAGAAGGGGCCTGGGTGAGCAGCTGAGGGGGGTAAGCTGGACGCTAGGAGCATAACTGCTATGAAGAAGGCTGCTGCTATGAAGGAGCGAGATGCATGCATGAGCACCACTTAGGAGGTTTCTGCCGAGCACTGTAATTAATTTTACGTCAAGCACTATGAGAGTTACGCTACATCACGCATAGGAGCCAGCTAAGGTGGCTGCCTTAGATGCTGGCTTACTTCACACTGAAGCAGAGAAGTGCTGAGCAGCTGGTAAAAGTTTTAAACCACGCGGGGTAGCGGCTAGGCGAAAGAGGGGATGTCTTGGCGGACTTAAGGATCCGAGAGCACCCTATACTCGAGTTTGAGCGTGGAAAAGAGGTTACGATATACTTTGAGGGGAAGCCTGTCAAGGCTTATGAGAACGAGACCATAGCTGCAGCACTTTATGCGAGTGGTGTCAAGGTTTTCAGTAGGAGCTTCAAGTACAGGAGAGCAAGGGGCTTCTTCTGCGCAATAGGAAGGTGCTCAGCCTGCATGATGGAAGTGGATGGAGTACCCAACGTCAGGACATGCATGGTTCAGGTCAGAGATGGCATGAAGGTGAGGAGGCAAAAGGGGTGGCCTAGCACAGAGCTAGACCTGCTGGCTCCAGTGCTTAGCAGAATGGATCTTTCTTCATCAGCATATCTCAAAAGGATGGCCAGGCCCTCAGCTCTCAGGAGGATTTACCTGAAGCTCATGAGGAAGTTCACTGGCATAGGCAGCGCTAAGGCGGTGGGGGGAGGAGCTAAGAGGCCTGAAGTCTATGACGTGGAGGTAGCTGTAGTGGGAGGGGGGCCAGCAGGGCTGATGGCAGCTATTGAAGCAGGGCAGCTCTGTAGGAGCGTGCTGCTGATCGACGACAAGCACAAGCTGGGAGGGCAGCTGATAAAGCAGACCCACAAGTTCTTCGGGAATGTCAGCTACTGCGCTGGGCGCAGAGGCTTCAAGCTAGCTGAGGAGATGACTGAGAAGATCTCGAAGATGAGCAGCGTCAAGGTGCTCACATCGACTTCAGCGTTCGCATACTACCCTGGAGAGGGGTTCCTCGCTGCTGTGAGAGATGGAAGCAGGATAGTCAA
>Ga0164311_10000797_pt1 | contig 14550 bp, 12 predicted proteins | sample GuaBasSedimGuay2_FD_121796 | JGI IMG/M metagenome (GOLD analysis project Ga0164311, IMG submission 121796) | Subseafloor sediment microbial communities from Guaymas Basin, Gulf of California, Mexico - Guay2, Core 4569-9, 9-12 cm | ecosystem: Environmental > Aquatic > Marine > Hydrothermal vents...
AGCTAAAGAAGTTTCTACTAAAGATTCTGTTGATAAAGGTAAATACATTCCAGAAACCCGTCCTTTTTTATAAAAAATAACATGATGTCTACTTGAAGATAACCACACACCTCTCACAGAATCATAACTATAAATGAGATCATTAGTTTTATCCATCCATATTTTATCAGCTATATCAGGACTGTCACCATATGTAATTCTAGCTTTTCTATGTTCTTCAAATACACCTTTACTCATTTATATTACCTCCATATTAAACTCAAATACTAATAAAACTAATATAGCATCATTACTCATAGTATCCGCAGCATCAGTACAGTCTCTATATATTCTAAACATAACAGTACCGTTTCTAACAAGTGGATTATTTGAATCATTATAAGGCATTGTAATTTCTGCTTTCAAAAAAGTATCTGCATTAGCATCATTCGGTAAAGATTTATTAATTGTTAAAGTAGTGGTAGTTTTACTAGATAATTCGTCCAAATCGGAATAAATTTGATAATCAACTGCCCATCTACACACCTTAATACCGGTTTGAGAATAATCATTAAAAAAATATATTTTAACTGATACATCAGTTCCACACATCCAATTAGAAGGTATTTCAAAAACACTGTACATTGATCCTTCAATAGTATCATCATACCCCAAACCAGTTATAGGACTACCAGAAGAAGTTGTCTTAATAGGATAAGCAGACGTTCCTTCTGTTAAATCTCCAGCACTAAATTCTATCTTAAATGTATTTAATGGTGTAAATTTTTCTATATTAACTGTTTGAGCAGAAGTTGAAAAATCCAATGTTAATTTACCAAAATCTAAATACCTATGATATTTATCACCATCATTTAAATCAAGTTGTACTGATGGATATATATTCCATTCTCTACCCAAACCTTCGGTTTTAGGTCTATCCCAATATTCTACAGTGGCTGAACTAGAACCATAACCTGTATCAGAAGTTCCATACGCATCCAAATTCCACATCATTGCTGATATAAAACCAAAATTAAATAAATCTTGTGCATTGGTGTTATTATTATTAATTACACCAACACCTGCCAAATTTATATTGTGTATATATTTTTTACCTATCGCTACTTCACCCCTACTTTTCCAATCTGATTTAGATTCATAACCATTTGTAGAAGTATAAACTGTAGTATTAATTGGAAAACTTTCTAATAAACACCAATCGTTTTCTGTTAAATTAGAAGATCCAGAAATTGTATTATAAGTTGAATTTGGATAATTAGGATCGTTTTCAACACCTAAAACATGATTTAAATTCCAAGAATTGACAAAACAAATATTCGCATAGGTTTTATTATGTATATAATCAACTCTTTCATTAAATTCAGCACGTGTTTTACCATAATCATATCCTGCCTCATCTATGAAAATACCATCTATTTCCAAATCATCCCAATCATCTACTTTATCCTTAAAATTAGACAAACTTTGATTAGCAGAAACATAACCAAATATTTTAACATTTTGATTTAACTCTTTTATTCTAGGAATAATTATTTGTGTATTACTATAATCACCATGTGACGGTGTTTGAATACCATCACCGAATATTAAATAATTATATTTAGCCATGTCTTGAGCCACTTTTTCATTATTCCATGAATTAGTTCCATAATTAAAAGAATTTAACCAACCATAATAAATTAATAAATCCATAGGACTTGGATAAGTCCAATTCTTTATGTATTGTGTATACCAACCATTTTTAGACATTGCTGTTGTTACTGCATTAATATCATCAGCGTGTTGTTGTAATATTCCACTAGCACCTAAAATTGGTTCATGACCTTCTAAATATAAAGGGTTCTCTTCATCGTTATATAATTCTCTTCTATGACCCAAAAGTTCCATTAACCAATAAGTTCCAGAGATACCAGTATAAGAATCTACAACATCAGCATGTGAATCCAAATAATGATCAAGATCATAAGAAGTTGGAGGATTATATATTCCTGTATGAATAGACACTATCGAATCCAATTCAGCCTTATCTTGTGATGATAAATTATCAACAAAATAAATTGATAAATTATTTGGCTCATTAAAATCAATATGATCTAATGTACCAGAAATTACGGAATTAGTATTTATTTCATAAGTTAATCCATTTAAATCCACTGGACTTTTTGTATAATCATATTGAACCATTATGAAATCCTCCATAATTCTATTCTTGCTCTTCTTATGTAAGCAACTTTACGATTTTTACTACTACAATAATCTATGTCTATAGTATGACTTCCAGATAAATTATTATTACTAAAACCCGACTCACTTCTAAAATAATTTTTACCTATTGGTGCTATTTTACATACTATATCAGATAATACAGTAGTGTCATCTAACTCTACTTTACCTTTAAAAGCACCACATGAACTAGAAAACGCTAATTCATAATACCACCCTATTCTATATATACCAGCCGGTAAATTTGAAACTGATAATCTTAATTTTTGTTTATAATTAGTACTATTAGTACAGCTAAGTGATTCACTTGCATTTTTATTATACTCAGTTCCATAAACACCAGTACCAGATACCACAACCCATTCGACTCCAGAAGCAGTGGATTTTAAATATTTACCATTATCATATACAGCTGGTGTGTCTGTTAATTCTAATAATGTATCTGGTTTGGCATTTAAATCTTCAATATATCCACCAGCACCAAATAAAGATTTATAATCCTCTATATATAAAATATTATCAATTTCATTATATAGATCTCTACTTATTCTCAATAATTCCATTAACAAATAAGTTCCGGAAACACCTGTCTGAGGATCTACTACATCTTCCTGCTCATCAATATGAACATTAACATCTTGACCATAACAAGTGTTGTAATCTTCCTCAGATAATTCTTCACCAGTATGGCCAGAAACTACTGTATCTAACGCAATATGCTCATTTGAATATAAATCTCTCATAAAATATATTTGTAAATCATCAGGAAAATCAAAATAAGCATAATCTAGAGTTCCTGAAATTACAGGTTCGAGATTTATCTCACAAACAAGTGCTGAAATATTAACATTCTCTTTTGTATAATAATACATTGCCATTATACTTTATTCCTTCCAATTAAATATATTAATATTCTGTAATCATCCAGAATTCCAATCTAGCTCTTCTTATATAACTAGTATTTCCTGTAGATTCTCCAGAAAAATCTAAATCTATGGTATAACTTCCGGCGCTTAAAGCTACTATATCAAATCCTCCACATAAATGCCAGGAATTACTGTCTTTACTTTCTTCATTCATTTCCATAATTGTAGTTGTGTCATTTATTTGTATTCTAGCCTTAAAATCATTACCAGTACCATTTCTTCTCCATTCAAATGTATACCCTATCCTATAATAACCATCAGGAAGTGTAGGAGAAGTATATGTTGTTTTATTTATCCATGATGTACTATTAGTTGAACTTTCACTATCAGCTAAAGACCAACCATACCAAGACCCAAAAAGAGGTTCAACATATATTTCTGCCTGACTTCCGCCTTGATCTTCTACCTTTCTTACTGCTGTACCGGTAAAATTAAGTATATTAAAAGGGCTTCCTGATACAGTGGTTCCTTGGTTTTTTAAACTTACTGTAGAGCCAGAACCAGGAGCGCCATCTTCACCTGGATCGCCTTTCTGTCCAGTAGTAGAGAACACACTTAATGAAGATCCATTTGCCAGTAATTGTAATGATGAAGTACCGTTATCTCTTTTAACTTGGATTTTTATTCTATCATTACTATTTAAACTTAATATAACATTGACATTTCCAGTATTTTCACCAACATTAAGTGTTCTATTATACATTAAAGCATAACTACCAGGCACTTCAGTGTAACCACCACCAGTATCTATAACTAATCTCATACTACTATCAGTTCTACTAGTTCCTGTACTTATAGTAGTAGTAACACGGGCCATTACAATATAAATACCAGTAGTATTAATTATTAACTCAGAAGAACCAACACCATGAGCAAATTCATCAGTTTTTTGTCTCTCTGTAGTTAATGGGACATCCGTCCAGGAATCCAAAATAGTTGTTCCACCAGTAGCGTCATAAGCATCAAAATAAACTGACGTTCCAGAAAAAGTTATTGCTGTCCACTCAGTACCTGACGTTGTAGCTTTAAGATATTTATTATTATAATATGTAGACGGAGTGTCTGCTAAATCAATAAATCGTTGGTCCTGAATAGTTGTATTTAAAGACCCAGATACATTAGTAATGTCTTGACTCAAAGAATTAGATACATCACTAACAGATGAATCTACATACGTTACTGTTGCATTACGATCTTTTTCTGTAAAAATACCCATTAACCTTCCTCCGTCTCATACATAAATACAAGCATTAATAGAGCCATATCCCCAGTTATAGTGTCACTTCCACTTGATGCATACCTCTGTATCTGAAATGGTATTGTAGTCCCTGCGCTGAAAGGATTATTAGTGTTGTCATATTGCATTACAGGAAATACATCATTCTTAAAATACCCAGCAATAGAATTATTAGGTAAAGCACTGGTTAATGATAATGTTGTTGTAGATTTAGAGGCATATGAATCCCCGGATTCATAAGTATGATACGCTAATCTCCATACAACACTATTGGTACCTACTTGAGAAGTATCATTAATGAAAGATATATTTACAGTTATGTCGCTGTCAGGTTTCCAATTTTCCGGAACTGTAAAAGTGCTGTATAAATTTTCATTGGTTGTATCATCAAACACATAACCAGTTATAGGACCCGCTGTAGCTATACCAGGTGAATTGGTTTGACCCTCTATAAAATCTCCAATAGTATATAATTCAACACCAATACCACTAGCTACTGCCGCTATAGCAGTTTCCATTTGATCTTTTCTTATAAGATGATAGCCCGCTGTGGCAGCAGTACCGCTTATAGTATGATTTAACTGAAGCTCGTTTTGCAAATACCACAGCGCGGCTTCTTGGTTATCACCAAGATATATCTGGTCATCATCTTTTAAGTATAAATCTTTACCTTTAATTCTAGCCATTTATAATTTCCTTATATTTTTAATCGTGCCGTGCAATCCATTCAATATAATAGTTATTACTATCAATCTCACCTGATAATATCACTGAAAATCCGGTATTAGATTTTGCTGATACTATCATTGGATAGATACATGGATCAGCATCGACAGTATTACTTAAAATTACACTAACTGTATAATTAGCATCAGCAAATGCAGTTCCAAAGGTTATAGATTTACTAGAGTCGTTGGTAGCTAACTGTGTTCTACCACTCTTAACTTTATCAACACTTACTGAATCTACATAACTCTTGGTAGTCAAATGATAATCCTGTGTAGGATCAACACCTGAAACAGTAGCTGTAAAACCTCTATCAGCGTTAGTAGGTACGTATTGTAAATGGTCGTCGTCAGCTAATCCAACTAAAGATCCGTGATCGGTCGTCAAACTTCCGGTAGCTGTAGTTATTGCATCATCAACATACTGTTTAGTAGTTAAATGAGCATCAGCTGTAGGTGCCACACCGCTTACGGTACCTGAGAATGCTCTAAGACCGGTAGCTAAAATATACTGATTATGATCATCTTGATCAAGTCCTGATAGACCGCTGTGAGCAGTTATCACATTAGCTGTTATCTCATCATCAATATATTTTTTAGTAGCTAAATGGTAATCTTGTGTAGGATCGATACCTGAAACTGTAGCAACAAAACCCCTGCTTGCACTGACTGGTACGTATTGTAAATGGTCATCATCATCTCTACCAGTTAAAGACCCGTGATCAGTTATTATATTATCATCAATATACTTCTTGGTTGCTAAATGATAATCCTGTGTAGGATCAACACCACTTACAGTAGCTGTAAAACCTCTGTCGGCATTGGTTGGTACATATTGTAAATGGTCATCATCGGATAATCCAACTAAAAATCCATGGTCTTGAACTATACCCCCACTAATAGTAGATATCGAATCATCAACATATTTTTTATCAACCAACTCTTCATCAGTAGTAAACGTAGGATGAGAACTGTAAGATACTTTACCACTAAAATCTCTGGTACCATCTGCTAATGTATATTGAGTATGATCATCCTGATCAAGTCCTATTAAATTAGCATGAGTAACAGTTGCACCAAATTTTACCCAGGCCGAGCCATTATAAACGTAGAGTACATCTTCGTCTTCTACCCAAGCAGCAAATCCTTCATTAGCAGCTTCTATATCCCACCCAGAACCATTATATTCAGCTATGTTATCACTATTACCAGCCCATGTTCCACTAGCAGTAGGACCTATGATATATCTATCACCGAGAGAAGGTGTACCTGATATAGTGGCAGGATCATTATAATCATTAGAAATAACAGAATCCTGCCAATCTAATCCGTTAACTAAAGAATCAACATAGGCTTTAGTTGTAAGATGAGAATCAGCTGTAGGTGTAATACCACCCACCGTACCAGTAAAAGCTCTATTTCCATTTACTAGGATATACTGGGTATGGTCATCATCACTTAACCCAGTTAAATTACCATGATCAGTTATAATAGTACCAGTAACTGTAGATATAGCATCATCTACTTGATCTTTTCTTATCAAATGGTATCCAGCAGTGGCGGCTACGCCGCTTATGGTATAGTTTACATTAAATTCAGCGCCTTCAAACCATAATCTAGCTTGATCACTATCACCAAAATAAACGGACTCATCAGTGTTTAATTTTAAACTCTTACTACAAAACTTTGCCATTTTATTTTTTATCCTCCTATATTATTATAATTCCATAGCAATCCATTCTAATACATAATTATTTGAATCTATTTCTCCCTGAAAATATATAGTAAAACCACTTGGTGTTTTATTTCCTGTAATATAAGGAAACACACAAGGATCTGAATCTAATATATTTACTAAATTAGTTGCTACTACATAATTAGTACTAGAAAACGCTTCACTAAAAGTAACAGACACCTGCTCCGCACCATTTGATATACTTTGCCTTCCCTTTTTACTTCCACTGCTTGAAGATTCACATTCCTTTCTTTCGTAATTAGCCCTTAAAATAACTTCATCAGGGCCATACATATAAGGGGTTATATAATTAAAAGTTATTTCGTTTGGACCTGTCTCTGTAAAATCTTCAGGACTATGTAATGCTTGACCATTATATAGGATACTTATACTACCAGAAACATAATCATATTCAGTATAAAATACTTGATTAGTACTACTTGTAGTACCACTAAGAGTTCCTGCTATTTCATAACATTTATTACTAGAAACTGTCTGAGGTGCTATACGTCTTAAAATGATCATAATATCCTATGCTCCCGAACCGAAAAAATAAAAAGGCCAAGAATTACACAAACAAATATGGTGTGATCGCTTGGACCTTACCATCGCTGTTGTTATAGTGTAATTCTTGACCATATTTACCCGTCCTATTTTATATTTAATAGTTACTTTTAATTAAATCCCTTGTCCTGTTATCTTCTTAAAGATTATCCCTCTTCTACTTCTTCCCCGTCATCAGCAACTTCTTCTTTTACTTCTTCATCTGACTCGGCTTTTTCTTCTTTCATATTTTTTATCCGTTCCATAGTAGCCTGTCTTGCTAGTTGTCTTTCAGCAGCTGCAATCATGCTTTCTATTAAATTTATTATTATCTGTTCATTGCTCCTTAATTGAGCAATTTCACCTTGTAATACATGTAATTGCTTAATTTTTTTATCAATATCCGCTCTAAATCTTTCGATTAATGTTACTATAAACCCAACCTCTTCTTTAGTTATAATTTTTTCTTTCGCCGCGCGATCTACAATATGTCTTAATCTATTAGCGTCTTTTCTATTTTCTGCTAACATATCCTTTTCCTCCTAATCCTCTAAAAATTTTAATCCTCATATAAATTCCAAATATCATCTGCACTTTTAACGTAAATATTAAATCTATAAGTACCGTTTCCTGAGTAATTTGAAGCTGCTGCAATTTGTGTATAAGTAATTTCGTTTTCCATTTCAACATTAGCTACACAATAACCAGAAGCCAGCAAATCTCCAGTAGTAGCACCGGTACCTTCCATTTCTATTCTATAATCACCATCAACATCACTAGTCCATCTTATAAGAACCTTATTAAAACCATCCTCATTATAGATAGCATCTAGCGAAAAGTTTGAAACTATTGATGCCACATCACCAAACAAAAAATTTACATCATCGCCGGCGGGGGCTGAATAGCCTCCAGCAAACGTAAAATTAACAGCATCACCACTAGGTGGAGTATAAGTTGACATAATTTCCTCCTTTTAGCATCTTACCACATAGGTTAGGTTTGTACCACTATAAACCGTAAATCTAAATGTAACACCTGAAGCACTGGTTTCGCCATAATCCCTATCAGCATTGGCTCCATTGACACCTGAATCGGCCATTAATAATTGACCATCAAGCCATACATCCATATTCTTTCCCTCTACACCAGCTGTAGAATATGGTGTATATGTAATACTATTAGGTAATGAATGTTCAACATTCATTGTAATATCAGAATTTATAGTTTCTACATACTTAGTAGGTGCTGATACAATAAGACCAGCATCTAATGCACCTATGGCTGTTTCTATAGAAGTATAATCTGATACGAAAACATTTGAACTATAATTTAAACCAGAAATAGTAGCGCTACCAATAGCAGCTTCTAAATTAGAAATATCAATATTTAGCGAGCTCATACTTGACTGTAAAGTACTGATATCTGATGCATTGGATGAAATATTACTTGCATTAGTTGCTATATCACCATCATTAGCAATGATACCTTCACTCAAGGCATCTAATGAATCTGTGATATCTTCTCCATTAGTCAAATAATGATTACCTGATACAGTAGTATAAGTTCTATCACCAATTTCTGTGTTTAATAAATCAATAGCTGATTCTAGATCTGAAGGATCGCTGCTTAAAATGTAATTACCTGAAACACTAGTCCACGTAGGATCGAACTGATTATCAGAAGCACCTGTAAAACTCCACAGATTAGTAATATCATCTATTAATTCAGTATCACCTTCAAAACCGTTTATAAAGTCAGTTCTAACCCATTCATACTCAGACATTTCACTCAATACCCGTCTTAATGGAAAAACCATCATAATGGATGACGGGTCATCACCTGTCCAAATATATGGAGTATCGTTTGAATAAAATCTGACATAAATATCTGTACCATCACCTGTTCCACCAAAATCTGCACCATCGTGGAACTTTGCGTAAATCAAATTACCAGAACCGCTTTCAAATTCAGTTCCAGTAGATAAATCTATTAAATCAATCACACACACATCATCAGAACCACCTTCATCATGATAAGTGCCACTATTTGTTACACTATCATAAATAGGTAATCCACGCCTGTCTGTCAATTTAGCATAATCAATAGTAGTAGTGTATAAAAAACCACTTGCACTAGTTGAAATACTAAATCCAGCGCCTGAATTATCTACTTCAACCGGTATAATAATGGTCTGTGAATCTAAAGTTGCATTCTTAATGTTAGTTAAGTTTAAAGTTTTATTTTCCGTATTACCAGCGTCTGTATCAGTAGGATCAAAATATCCCCCCAAATCACTGTACCAATAACCTGTACCTTTAATATCTTTCATTAGGGTTCTAATGACATTAAGGTTATTCTCTAGAGATCCAGAAACTGAAGTAGTTTCTGCTACATCAGAATTATTAACATTTGACACTGAATCATCATAAGTCAAAGTTCTATCTACTTGGGTTTCCTGTTCAAGTTTACTTCTTTGACCAGTAATAGTAGCAAGACATAATGTTGTTTGATCTGCTATAGTATGCACATCATCACACGATGCGTCGTATACTGCTGTACCTAATGTGTCTAATGCAAGTGTAAAAGTAGCTACACCATCAGAATTAGTGTAAACTGGATTAGCATTAAAATCACCAATATCATCTCCAGATCCAGATAAAGTAACAGGAGCATCTTCTACTCCTTCACCATTGGTATCATATACACCCACTTTTATATCTATTGACGTACCAATATAACCAGCGTTAGTTGAGTCAGAAGTGAATTGTAAATAACTTATAGTAGCAAATCCATATTGTGAAAATTTATAAACATCAAATGTTAAATCTTTAGTACTAGCTGCATAATAAAACTCATTATTAGTTACACTAAAGGCATTACCATTGGATGTCATTAAGAACATTGCTACATCTTCACCAGCAGTCCAACTCATAGTTTCTTCATCTAAAGAAGCATAATCACTTACATCAACAATAGTTGGATTACCTTGAGAATCTGTTGTTGAATAAATTTCATATAAATTAATCTGCCCAGCAACACCGCCAGAAATAGTTGTTCTTATTTTAGTTGGCCTAAAACCATCTGCCCATGATGTACCAGACGCAGGCACAAGGCATAAATAATACCATCCTGGAGCTAAATTTGTATCTAACTCAGCAACCCACTTTTCTCCATCCCAAGAACCCTTAGCATAAGGCCAGGCTGGGTTTGTTACAATTTCCCAATAAGTATTATCAAAATAAGTTTCCCATGTTGCATCTGGTGAATCAAAAGAATAATTATCTATTCTATTTAAATAATTACCAGTAACATCAGATTTTATAGCACCACTATAAGTAGTAAGTGTTTTAAAACCAGTTCCATCACCAATATTTACTTTAACAAAAGGCACTGCATCTGTAGCAAAAGTTTTCTTTACCGGCACATAACCATCAACATCATTTTCTACAAACTTCCAAATCTCACTTCCGGAAGTTACAGTAATAATATCATTACTAATAGATATACCACTAAAATCTCTATCATGATATCTTAAATCATCTAATTTAGTTTTATCAAAAGTTAAATCTATGTTATCAGTAACACTTCTTAAAATAATACTAGTATTATTTTCATCAGTTAGATTTATCCATGACAAAGATGAAGACTTAGAAGGTTCATCAAAGTCAAAAGTTATACTAGCTGTTAATACACTGGACTCATTTAATCCGGCATCTCTAAATCTAGCTGATAATGTCTGTACGCCAGTTTCGTTATCCAATGTAACACCAACAGTACCACTAGCTGGAATATTTTGCCAACTAACATCACCCTCAGTAGTATAATCACCATATCCCCATAATTTATATTGGGTATATGATTTGTCAGTAGGAGCAGCTAAACCTACATCAATATCTCTTCCACGAACAGTCCAATCAGAGATGGAATACTCAGCGTAAACTAAACCAGACGACGGTAAAGTCCCAGAAACATTAATATTACAGTAATTAGCCATATGGTTTCCATCCTTTTAATTTATTTTTTTATTATTGTCTAATTACATAAGTGATATTAGTTCCACTTGGAATATCAAATCTAAATGTGACACCAGAAGTAGTGGTTTCACCATAATCTCTATCAGCATTAACACCAGCTGCACCAGTGTCAGCCGCTAATAATTGACCACTTACAAACACATCCATGTTTTTACCTTCTTGACCGGCTGTAGCATTTGGTGTATAACCACCAGCAGAAATAGCTCCAGCTGGGAGCGAATGTTCTATATTCTTCGTAACTACACTCGAAGTAGTTTCAATGTATTTAGCAGCAGATGAACTAGAAATAGCAGCATCTAATTTACCAATAGCAGTTTCCAAAGAATCTGTATCAGATACATAATTATTGGAACTATAATCAAGTCCTGCAGTACCAGTATCAGACCCGACAGCAGCTTCTAAATTAGAAATATCTGTCTCAGCTGTGCTCATACTACTTTGTAAAGTACTGATATCTGATGCATTGGTTGATATATTACTTGCATTAGTTGCTATATCACCATCATTAGCAATGATACCTTCACTCAAGGCATCTAATGAATCTGTGATATCTTCTCCATCAGTTAAATAAGTAGCAGAAGTATAGGTTCTATCACCAACTTCTGTGTTTAATAAATCAATAGCTGATTCTAAATCATTAGGACCACTGGTTAATATATAATTACCTGATTCATTAGTAAACGGACCAGCTTCTGTATCACCATCGGAAGCGCCTGTAAAACTCCACAAGTTACTAACGTCTTCCATTAACTCTACATCACCTTCCCAAGAGTTAACAAAGTCTGTACGCATCCATTCATACTCAGCCATGTTACTCATTAATTTTCTTCTTGGATATACAATCTTTATAGACGTAGGTGTTGGGGTAGCGGTACTTAAATCACATACTGCGTCATTAGCATAGAATCTAACATAAACGTCAGTACCAGTTCCTGTACCACCATTATCAGCAGCATCATGGAATTTAGCATAAATAATGTTTCCTGAACCATCTTGTATTTCTTCATCAGTATCAGCATCAATCACGTCGATACGGCATACATTATCTGCCCCACCTTCATCATAATAAGTACCGCTGTTTGTTACACTATTAAAAACTGGCAGGCCTGTTCTGTTAGTAGGTAGAGCGTACTGAGCTGTTGAAGTCATCAAAAAACCAGTACTTGTACCAGAAACAGTATAATTATTACCTGAATTATCTTCTGAAACAGCTACAATAACGGTTTTTGAATCAAGTGTGTTGTTTTTAATATTAGTTAAATTCAGAGTCTTATTTTCCGTATTACCAGCGTCTGTATCAGTAGGATCAAAATATCCCCCCAAATCACTGTACCAATAACCTGTACCTTTAATATCTTTCATTAGGGTTCTAATGACATTAAGATCTTCTTGCAAAGATCCTGATACAGTAGGTTCTGCTACGTTAGAATTATTAACATTTGACACTGAATCATCATAAGTTCTAGATCTTTGAATCTGAGTTAATTGTTCTAGTAAGCTTCTAGCCACAATAAATACCTCCTAAATGTATTTTTTTTAATAGTAGGAGGTATATCTTAATTACCTCCTTTGAGTCTCTAATTCCATAATTCTTTTCTTTAATATACGACAAAGACTATCCTTTCCAGATCTAGGTGTGGCTTCTTTTAATGAATATTTTAAAAGCTTAACATCCACTATTTTAGGCACAACCTCTCTAGCTTGTCTGACTGATAATGAAACAACTTCAGATATATCCATTTTCTTAATATCTATCTTGCTTATATCAAGTCTCCGTTCCATAATATTATCTGTTTGATATTTCTTATCCTTTTTCTTATCACTCTTTACTTCTTTACCTTCAATAACTATATCCCAATTATCGTTGCCCCTTAATTTTACATTACGCAGCCACTCTACAAATTCTTTACCTTTTTTCAACTCATGTTTTTTACCATATTGATTATATAACTCATCAAGCGGAATTTGCGCGCCGGGAGCAACAGCTCTCTTCATTGCATGCATCCACATAGATGCAGTATTTATAACATATCCATTCATAGTCGTTCTCCTTTTTCTTATAATTTATTCCTTGTCCTCTTCTATTTGTAAATCATTGTTCCTGTCAAGTTTATCGACAATAAAATGTAAAATGTTGGATAATCTATGCAAAATCAAACCACCATAAAATATTCTTAGAAATAAACAATCTAAGTATAAAAAAAGGATGATTACAAACCATCCAACCCATACTGAAGTACAATAACCACAATCTAATAATTCATGTATCCAATTAAAAAATTTATTATTTTTTCGTCTTTTAAAAAAAAATTTTCTAATTGGAATAAAAACATCAGATTTGGTTACAATTTCGGTTATAGCTTCCGTAAGTATAACCATAAATAATATAAACAATATATTATAAATCATATACATAAGTCCTATGGCCACAATCCCAAATACGATCATATCCTTGAGATTTTCTAATCTCAAATTCTGTTTTATTAACAACTCTTTCTTCCTCTGTTTTTCTCAAAGACATATTACGAAAACGTTTTCCATTTTTGAAATAATGTGGTGTATATTTACTAACAGCAAAACATTTGAATCCTAAAATTTCATAAACTGAATTAAATATGTTCGAATATCTCATATCAGAATATGATTTAATTCCTTTATAACCATTACACCTACAATATTCCACAATCCTAGAAAATAATTTTTGAGCGGCGCCAATAATTATATTGTTAGGTAATGAACAAAATCTTTTCAATTCTACAACATTATCTTTAGCAGTATGATGCCTAGTTACCTTTCCAATAGTAGCAACACTTACTAGTTTATCATCATAAAATAAACCCCATGCCTTTTTACAAACACTTTTTCCCTGTAAATGATATAAATCAACAAAATCATTTGCCACTTTATTATTTATTTCTCTAACAATACATTTTCTTGCAAAGATTCTATTAGATATCAAGTTCAAAGCGCAAAGTATACGTGAAATAACTACATCAAATTTATTATATACTTCGTCCTCAAACACAGTAATAAGCCTAATACCTTTCTCATAACAACTAATCATTTTATTATAATGATATTTTCTAGGGGTATTACCGCCAACCTCTGAATGCCAATATAAACCACA
>Ga0164311_10000798_pt1 | contig 14530 bp, 13 predicted proteins | sample GuaBasSedimGuay2_FD_121796 | JGI IMG/M metagenome (GOLD analysis project Ga0164311, IMG submission 121796) | Subseafloor sediment microbial communities from Guaymas Basin, Gulf of California, Mexico - Guay2, Core 4569-9, 9-12 cm | ecosystem: Environmental > Aquatic > Marine > Hydrothermal vents...
CTTCAGCCTATGATGGCGCTCAGAATCTTTTATTGAACGCGGTAAACTCTATCTATTGGCAGTTTTTTTGATTAAAGGGTTATAAAACATATCCCTCCCCCACTAAATTCATAGATAGGTACGATATATTAAGCTATACGAATATTGAGCTGATATTTGTCGCTTTGGGGCAGATTTCAGGACGAGAAAGCCGTTGAATTGATAAAATGCACCCATAAATAGATGCTTACCCGTAAAAATAGCAGCAGTTTAACCTAATATTAGTGGGATTTCTGATATATCAGCATGTTCTCATCTTATATATACGTAAGATGTTATTTTGGTGCCTTTAGGGCGCAAACTGTGATAATAAATTGAGGGTTTGCTTATGAGATTCGATTGAGCGCAGTTAATACCTGCCCAGGTGAGTGCAAATCGGACAAGCTGCGAACTAATTTGAGATATGTCGTCCCAGCTTTGGCAATATGCCCAACCCCTTGATAAAAATCCACTTTGGCAGCATGCGTTTTGAGCTGTTTTTGCGCCCACTGGCTTTGATACCCCAATCCCAGCGTGCGTTCAAGAAGCGTATGCCCATAAACGAATTCAGCACCAGCAATAAAAGCCTCACGAAAAGGTCCCAGCTCAGGAGCATCAAAAGTATCAACAAACTTCTGCCCGAAGCTGTTCATTTCTGTACCAATATTGAGCGGCAGGTTAAAATGCTCAGCCAAAGCAAGAAGTTCCTGCAGGTTTTTGAGTTTGAGCTGTTTCTGCCGAGGGTCTTGAAAGTTCCAATTGCGGTCAGGAATGATGTTTAAAGTTACAACTCCTTTGCCAGTAAATAAAGTTAGCAGTTGCGCCATTTTTTGCTCACCGCTGGATGTGCCATCCATCCAGACGGAACAAGGCAGTGCACCACTTTCGACCAGGAGCCTATGAAAGGGTTCCACAAGGGGAAAAGTAGCTGTCGTAGGCTGTTGATATGCAAGCCCACCGCGCTTGAAGAGTTTTTTTCGTAGCAGGTTCAGGAAAGCCTGTCTGTTCTTAAGCACTCGCTTGATCTCAGTCAGAGGTAATTGCAGCTTCTTTGACCAAAAAAGCACAGGATTCCGCAGTTGTCCTTTAGCTTTATTTAGTACAGCAATGACCATATGCCGTTCGGTGGCATAACCTGAGGGGGTCATCGGTAAAACGTCTGTGTCGTAATCCAGTTCTATGGGGCTGATACGCTTATTTAAGCGCTCGATGAGTTGATGGTTGCGTTCCTCAGCGCGCCAGCGGAGATAGGAAGCCATCTCAAGCGCTTCTGAAGATAGCGACCCAGACGAAAAACCCACACCCATATGGTAACAAACACCCGGCTCACCCGGGGAATTGATCACATCCTGTTCAAATTCAGGGACGAAGATACGCGTTTCGATTCCGGCAGTAGCACGCAGGTTTAGCAGATCACAAGCTCGAAAGAACTCGTCAACCCCATCCAGCCCATCGAAATCCACCACGCCCATGAACTTGAGCCCGCTCTTCTTGCCCAGCCAGGCGAGTTTGCTCGGTGAGTACCCGTAAGCATTATAAGAGTAAAACGTGTGACAATGAAGATTAAGCACCGGTTGCGGAGGCTCGAAATCCACTATACCAGAATCGGCCAGCTCAACCAGCTCTTCTAGACTTTCCGAACGGACAGCAGCATCAAAACTATCCAGGCAGGACTCTAGTTCTTTAATTCGCCGGGGATCAGGATTCATAACTTGAAGATTTTACTTGTTCATTAGGCGCAAGCGGTCTTTATCATCTTTGCGTGTATCGATTCGTGCAGTATTTTCATCCGAAAGGTACTGCGGACCACCAAAAGCACTATTCCCCAGAAGGATTCTTGCCCATTTATCAACCATCTGGGTTATATTGAACACCTGCCGGGGTGATTCGCCGATTGCGATCAACCCATGATTGAGCATCAAGACCGTATGCGGTGCCCGGTCATATTGATCCATGTAACGACGCAAGGAATCTCGTACAGCCTGTGCCAGAGGTAAGCCCGGATCTGCATAAGGAACAACCATTGGAGCAACCCCACAGATCAGAATCTGCTCTGGAAACAGATTTCGAAGAAAGGGTTCGGCGCCTGCAGCGCTGCACAAGATTGAAAGCACCGAAATCGGATGCGTATGACCTACCCACTGTGCGCCTGTCTCCTGAATAAATATGGCGTGCAGAAAAGTCTCGATTGAGGGTCTTTTGTGCGCAGGATCTACCAGGGCAATGGTAAAGCCCTCCGAGATCTCGTCATCTGTCAGATTGGGTCTTTCAAGCATTTTCATGACCGGGTCAATGGATACGCGGCTAAAGCCTTCGACACCAACCTGTCCCAAGCGGTAACCCGAAGCTTTGACCCAAAAAGTGCCGTCCCCGCAGGAGGCACTGGTATTACCCTCCCCCATGATCAAGAACTGATGCGATTCCTCACCCAATTCATTTGATAAATCAATTAGTTTCCTGAGAATTTCATCCTGCTGCATGATAGCTCCTGCTATATCCGATTATGTTTATTAATAATACAATGATTATTTGTGCGTCTGCATTTCGACATTTTTTCCTATCAACAGTCTAATTTTAGCGCAAATTTTACGTTAAGTCAGTTTTTTTCACGAATCACTTATAAATATTCTTTGTTTATTGACAATCCTGCGTAGAATTAGTTTAATTTCATTAAAACAAGCATATCTTCATCCCCTAAACCATCTTATGTCTCTTCAGCAGGTAGCCTTGACAGATCATTATTGCACTTATCACTCAAACTTAAGGTAATCGGGCACCATCTTTATAGAAAAGATGATGCCTCAGGTCTTATGGCTCTATTATCTTTGTGTTGATTAATCCTTGGCAGGTTCCTTATTACCCCGCAGTAATGCCATGAAACGCTGCCAGCCGCTTTTTATCTGTGGGCGGCGTAATTTCCACGTGCCAACGATACCATAGGGCAGGAAAAGGACAATTAATATGAAGATAAGTCCAAAAACGAGCGGCCAACGGGCACCAAACCAATCATAGAGGAACTGACTGAAGAACTGCATTAACCCGGCGCCCATGATAGGACCAACCAGCGTACCCATACCACCCAAAATCACCATGATAAGGATATTAATGGTGGTCACAGTAGATGTCATGGAGGGGGTAGCGCTCATATTCCACATGGAATACATAGCACCTGCTAATCCTGCAAAAAGTGAAGCTGTCAGGAAAGAGACCATGCGGTATGTGGCGGGATTGAACCCGATCATACGCATGCGGTTTTCATTTTCTCGATTGGCAGATACAACCCTGCCGGTTGGTGAATTGGTGATACGGCGGATTAGGAAGTAACTTATAACCATAAATGCAAGTGCAATGAAGTAGAATCGCAGGCGGTTTTGGGTAGGATTGAGCCAGGGGGGAACGAGAACACCATGCAACCCTTCGTCAGCACCGGTCCATTCTGTGAAATCTGTAGCCTTGGAAAGGATGTGGATAGCTTCGGCTATTGCCAATGTGACCATTGCAAAGTAGACGCCTTTAAGACGTATTGAGGTCGCGCTGAAAAGCAAACCAATCAAAAGAGAAACAAACACAGCTCCGAGTATACCAATGACGAAGATCACCACACCGGTCATATCCTTCCCCCCAGGGGTCAGGACGCGGTATTTATCAGCAAAGGTCGGACCCCAATGTGTGAGAAGGATTGCCATGGCATAGGCTCCCCCACCGAATGAGGCAGCATGACCAAAGGAGAGGATACCACCATATCCGATTAAAAGGTCATAGCTCATGGCAAAGACTGCCATAATAAAGAAATTGATAAACTGCCCTTCCCAGAATTTGGTGATGCCGGTATTCAGGCCTGAGCCGCTGAATAAATTGAACACGAAGGGGAAGGCAATCAGCAATGCGGTAAAGATGAGAAAGCCAAGTTCGCGCTTTACCCCCCGTAATTTATAGGGGGCTGCCAAGCCGGTGACTTTGTTTTTCGGTTTTGATGAATTGACTGGCGACATGCTTTTTACTCCTTCTTCCCAAAGAGGCCAGACGGGCGGATGGTCAGGACAATGATCATAATGATAACGGTTGAAGCTTCTGCAATAGCAGGAGAGAGTGAGAATTTAAGGGCGAAATAATCTCCAAAAGCTCTTGCCATACCCAGGATGAAAGCACCTATGAATGCGCCGATATAACTACCCATACCGCCAATTACGACTGTGATGAAACCCTGCATTTGAAATTGATCACCCATGAGAGGTTGAATGGGGATAAAAGGCGCTGCGCCAATACCCCCCAGAGCTGCGAGAGCCACGCCTATAGCAAAGACAAAGGTAAATACTTGCCTGACGTTGATACCCAAAGCTTCTACCATTTCGGGGTCTTGAACACCAGCTCGGATGATCATGCCCAAGCGGCTTTTATTCATCAAAATAGTGATAAAGATGAACATCAAGATACCCAAAGCAATTATAAAAAGGCGATAAGATGGGAAAGTGACACCAAAGATATCGAGCGTGCTGTTATGGTTTTGAAACCAATCCCACAAGTTTGCCGCTTTACCTGGTTGGTTAAATAGCGGTGGGCGCACCATTTGATATGCGAGCGGATCCCAAAGAAGCTGCACAACTTCACGGATCACAAAGCTTAGACCAAGGGTCAGAAGTACAATGAAGAATGACCTCACATATAAGGGGCGGATGAGCGTGATCTCGATAACAGCACCGAAGATGAAACCAAAGCCAATTGCTAATAAGAGTGAGAGAAAGAACCGCCATGTACCATCCATAAGTAGAATGGCTTGAGGGGCAGACTCACGCACGAATACGAAAATAATCGTAGCTACCAACATAAAAACTGGCAGGATCAATTTTGGCAAGATATTTTCTTTAGGTGCAAACTCTGTCTTGTCACCTGGTTTGGCTAATGCAACAGCTACCAGCAACCCGCTTATCAGTAGCAAAAGGGGTCTGAACCAGTAAACAGATAAAGGCTCTTGTGCGCTAAGCTCCATGAGGGGATTGCTTGTAGCAGTTGTGGTAATGGCTACCATGGCAGTATCAGCTAAGTCTAAAATATTCAACTTGAGGAAAGCAATAAGCGCCAGGAGCGTAGCTAATACATATGCGATGCGCGGGATTGCTTTTTGCAATTTTTCACCAATAGTTAAATTGATCAAATAGGATTTAATTGCGGGTAGTATTAGTACCCCAGTCGCAAAAGCGAAGAATGAGGGCGCTAACCCGAAAATAAAGGTCGGATTGGTGTATGTCTGCCAACCGATATACCCACCAAGCATAAACATGGCGCCATGGGCAAAGTTAAGCACATCCATGAGACCAAAAATCAGGGTCAGACCGGCTGCTACCATAAAAAATAAGGAACCAAGTGTGAGACCAGAAAGTGTGGTGCGGACAAAGGTTTTTGTGCCCAGGTAGCGCCACCCGCCACCCACCAATGCAATCAGCAGGAGAGCAACAGTAGAAATGATAAGAGCTTTTTTTAAGTTTGGTTTCATGATTTTACTCACCTCTTAATTGATTTAATACTGGCTCCCAAATATCGATGGATAAGCTTTTCATCCTTAACAAGATCACTCATTTTTCCTTCGCGGACGCTCTTGCCATCATCGATAATGTAGTAGCGTTGAGCTAATTGGCTTGCCATGATGAAGTTCTGTTCAACCAGTAGAACTGTCGTCGTGGTGCTAAGTGTCCGAATGGCTTCCATCATTTGCTGGATAAGAATGGGTGCCAAACCTTCACTGGGCTCATCGATAAGCAGGAGCTTATTATCCGGGACCAAAGCTCGTGCTACAGCAAGCATCTGCTGTTGGCCCCCTGAAAGATGGTTCCCGGGAAGTTTATAAAGGCGTTTGAGATCGGGGAAAAGGTTGAAAATGAAATCAGCCTTACGGTTTAAATCGCCTCTTTTCCTTTCGGCTAACTTCAAATTTTCCATTACAGTCAGAGCACGAAAGATGGCGCGGTTTTCAGGAACATAGCCAATCCCCAAGTTAGCGATGTTAAATGCCCGTTTACCCTGGATTTCAGTACCATCAAAAATCACTCTGCCCTCCTGTGGAGGGGTTAAGCCAAGGATAGATTTAAGCGTAGTGGTTTTACCTGCCCCGTTGCGTCCCAGCATAACAGTGATGGATTCCTTGGGCACCTTGAGGGACACACCTTCCAGGATGTGAAACTGTCCAATATAGGTTTGAATTTGATCTACAACCAATAGATCTTGTGTTGATTTGTTATCACTCATACAAGGTCTCCGTATAAATCCCCAAGGTAGGCTTTTTGAACTTGTCCATTGCGTGCAATTTCCTGTGGAGAACCTTCGGCAAGGATATTTCCCTGACTCATGACCGTGACCACGTCAGAGATCTGCATGACCATATCCATACGGTGTTCTACCAATATCGCAGTGCGTTCTTTATCCTTAACTACGTTATTAATGATAGTTATCAGCTCTGGCACCTGCTCCGAAGACATACCCGCAGTTGGTTCATCGAAGAGTAAAAGCGCAGGATCGCAAGCAAGCATAATTCCCAGTTCAAGCTTTCTTTTTTCACCGTGGGGTAAGTTGCGTGCGATAATCAGCTCTCTACCTAACAAGCCTACCTGTTGGATCACTTCCTCTGCTTTCCAGATATAGGTCTTGAAGTTATCAGCTTGATGGAAGATCTTGAAGTTGTCTTTACCCATGGCCTGAGCAGCAATACGTATATTTTCCAGGACAGTAAGGTTGGGGAAGATATTGGTTATCTGGAAGGAACGTCCGATACCCAGGTGAGCTCTGCGCTGTGGCGGATAATTGGTGATATCCTTGCCTTTGTAAATGACCTGACCCTGGGTTGGCGGGAGAACACCGCTGAGCAAATTAAACAATGTGGTCTTCCCTGCGCCGTTGGGACCAATAATAGCATGCATGGTCAGTTTTTTAATTTCGAGGCTGACGTTATCAACAGCAACCAATCCCCCAAAAGTCTTGCGGAGATTCACTGCTTTGAGGATTGTTTCAGTATTCATAAATTTGCCTCTTCTTGCTAATAAGATAAATAAATAGATAATAATTCATCATAATTTCGGCACTTCTACTTCAACAAATTAGAAATTTATACCCATTACATAATAAGAAATTATACTTCGCCCTTGCAGTGATCAAAGCTGTATTAATATTAATAAGACACCAATTATTTATAAATCGAAATTACAGATAACGGGGAGGGATTAGAATTTCCCTCCCCGTTTACTAGATCAGATTAAGAAGTTTTATTCACCGATGACAGGAAGATCGCCACAGCGGTCAACATAAGGGTCTATCAGCGTGCAAGGGACGCCAAGCTCATCGTATGCTGAAACGTAGACAGTCTCAAAGAATTCGTATTCATTTAGACCATCGCCATCCTTATCGGGTTCAAGGTTAACCAGTTTAAGGATGTTCATAGGTTGTTCACAAACATGATCTTGAGGGCGAATGTGATAGATGCCTTTAGGACCATCAAATTTTAGATCCTCAAGTGCTGCGATCATCAGGTCAGCATTGGTGTCACCACCAGTGATCTCTAAAGCCGAACAGAGCGCGATAGCAGAAGCCATACCGCCAGCGGTGAAGAGGTCAGGATATTCGTTATATTTCTCAAGGTGGTGTTCAACGAGCCAATCATTAACCGCATTATCTGGAGCTGTGTAATGATAAACGTTTAAACCAATCTGGCCTAAAGCTGAACCATAAACAGCTGCAAACGAAGCATTGTCGCCGTAGCCAGTTGCAACGGTCATCTCTTCGAGAGCTCCGAGATCAGATAACTGCTGGAAAAGGGTAACATAGCCGGTACCTGCCCAAGTCAAGAAGAGGTTATCAGCGCCCGAATCCAAAGCCTGTTGGATATAGGGAGTGAAGTCGGTTGTGTCAAAAGGTGCATAGATATCAGCAATCAATTCGCCGCCAAATTTTTCGGCCGAGTACTTCAAAGCAATACCGGAGCCCTGACCAAAGGCATTGTCAATTCCGATATGGGCAAAGGTGGGGCCAACATTCTCAACCAGGTATTTAGCGATGACAAGGGTATCATCGAAATTGGTACGAGAAGTACGGAAGACGTAAGGATTAAAATATGCGCCAGTTGTGAAGGCTGAAGCGGCTGGGTCGACCATTAATATGATCTTGTTCTCTTGTGCTACTGTGGTTAAAGCAGCGGCTACAGATGAAGAAACAGGCCCCTGGATCAGTTCAACACCATCTTTTTCGATCAGTTCAAGCGCGAGCTGAACGCCCTTTTCTGGATTGCCCTCAGTATCTTTGGTGATGACTTCAACAGGGCGACCGGCAATAATCCAACGGCCTTCAGCATCCTTCTCGCCACCAGACATATATTCTAAGCCTAGTTCAAAGCCACGAACTTGCTGCTCGCCATATAGAGCCATCACACCAGAGAGCATTGCAAGCTGACCGATCTTGAGCACTTCAGCTTCTGTTACAATCTCTTCGGTTGGTTCTTCAACGACAGGCTCTTCTGTTGGCTCTTCTACCACAGGTTCTTCAGTGGCTTCTACAACGGGTGCTTCTGTTTCCTCTGGGACTGTTTGAACACAGGCGGTGAGGACCAACGAAAGGATCATCATCAGGGAAACGACAAAAAGCAAAGACTTTTTCATTCTAAATTCTCCTTTTATTTAATAGGGTTACTTCGTAAATTTACTTTAACTAAATTATTGTCAAAATCTCGATATAGTACCTCCTTATTCTTCTTGTAGTAATTTATTTTTCTACTGGTTCTTCTGAACAAAACCAATCAGCAATGTATTAAGTATGTCGGGCTTATCAATGCAAAGAGCATGCCCTGAGCCTGGGACAGTTACAAATTCAGCACTCGGAATATTATTCACAATGATCTGACTGTACTTTCGCCCTTTAATGAGATCTTCTTCACCAACAATCACGAGCGTGGGGGATATAATATCCTTAAGCTGTTTGGTGAAATCAAGACGATAAAATGCTTTCATCAACTCTGCAAAAGCTTGCATGTCTATATCAGCATAGCGCACTACAGAAGCTTCAATAAAATCCATATGCTCACTGATCCATGACTCAGAGAAATTCATGTGATAGGAAGTTCGCAAGAGCAATTCAGGGTCTTGCTTCTCGGCAGCCATTAACCAAGGGAAAGCTTGACCCCTGAGTAGCGGGTCAACCTGGCTGACGCCATCGATCACGATCAGCGATTTTGTCTTCTCGGGGTATTTAATCGCAAAAACCATACTGATCTCAGCACCATATGAAATGCCGCCGATGTGAGCGTTTTTAATGTTCAAGGCTTCCAGAAGTGCAGCCAAATCATTGGCGTGTTGTTCCATCGAATAAGGCCCAGCAGGATGTTCTGAACGCCACATTCCCCTGCAATCATAAAGCAGAACACGGTGGTATTTTGCTATTGCAGCTGTTTGAAAAGCCCAGCTGGCTGTGCTCATCATGATGCCATTAGAGAGCACAAGAACCTCACCGTTTTCTGGCCCATGAAGTTCGTAATAAAGTTTGACCCCATTAGCATTGATTACTGGCACGACTCACTCCTAAACAAATTGATCTAAACTGGTTTGAAAGCCAGAAATTTTTGGCTACTACCTTTCGATTCTCGCACAACTGATGTCATCTGCAATTGGATACCGATCTTTATCTCGGCGGGCTGCGCGAGATCTAAATCCAAAATCTGTGCATTGACTCGTGGCCCTTCTTTAAGCTCCACAACACCGACGCAGTATGGGTTTTTATTGTTGTAACCTGCCTGCTGCATTTCTGTGGGTGGCACGTAGATAACTGTGTACGCAGCCAATTTGCCTTCACCAGAGAATTCGATAAGTGTCATTTGATCACTATGGCATTTGGGGCAGATCAAGCGCTGTGGTGAAACCTGATAGCCACATTTTTTACAGCGCGAGCCGATCAGTTTCCCCTCATTCAGGGCTGCATAAAAGGATTTGCTATTCATGTTGAATTCGGTCATTTTATCTCCTGCGCTCATAAATATGTACAACACATGTTTGCCCAGAACCTCCTACATTATGTGTCAATCCAATCCTGGGGTTAGCGGGCAGCTGCCTTTCTCCAGCTATGCCACGGAGCTGTTTCCATACCTCAATGACCTGACCAACACCAGAAGCACCCACTGGGTGCCCCTTGGATTTTAGACCACCGGAAATGTTAATCGGGCATTGGCTATTTCTGGAAGTCCTGCCATCCATGGCAGCTTTCCAGCCTCCACCCCGCTTGAAAAATCCCAAGTCTTCAGTTGCCATGATCTCAGCAATTGTGAAACAGTCATGCACTTCGGCAAAATCAACCTCTTCCGGACCAATGCCGGCCATGTCATAAGCTTGTTTTGCAGCTTCAACAGCTGCAGGGATATATGTAAGTGAATCGCGTTCAGCTAGAGCACCATCGCTCCCCTGACCCGAACCGATGATAAAAACAGGCTTGTCAGTATATTTAGATGCTAACTCTTCGCTAACCAGAAGCACTGTTGCAGCGCCATCAGAGACAGGCGAACAATCGAAAAGGCGCATTGGCCAGGCTATATTGGGATTGGCTTTGGGATCAGAGAGGAACTCAAATTCGTTCTCCCAACTAGGAACAGGTCGCCCTTTTTGAGCAGCTCTGGCCTTCTTTTTTTCCATGATCTCTGGAATGCTTTGACCGAATTGAGCCTTCTCATTGAGCGCACCATTTGCATGATTTTTGATACTGACATGTGCGAACGCGGCAGGATCAGCATTGTATTTGTGCATGTAGGCAGTTGCCATTGCAGCATAGAAGCCCGGAAATGTGAAACCTGCCGGAATCTCAAATTGAGTATCCGCAGCCGTAGCAAGTGCATCAGTAACTTCAGCGATGGGAAGGTCTGTCATCTTTTCGACGCCACCCACAAGGACAACATCATAGAGACCAGAAGCTATGCTGATAGCGGCTTCCCGCAGGGCCACCCCACTGCTGGCACAAGCATCTTCAATGCGCAGAGATGGAATGGGCGAAAGACCTACCCAGCTGGCGATGATTGGTGCTAAATGGGCTTGCTTTTCAAATTGATCGCTGCTGAAGTTGCCTAAATAAAAGGCTTGAATATCGTTTGAGTTTAAACCTTTATCGATAGATGCTTTCAGCTCCTGGAATGCTTCAACAAAGAGGTCGCGTGATGTCATATCAGGAAATGCGCCGAATTTACTCATTCCAGCACCGACAATAGCAACACCTCTAGCAAATTTCTTATGTGACATTGATCCACTCTTTCAATTAGTTCGTTTTGATATAGATTCGGGCCTCACTCAAGTCCGTTGGTCGCGGTTTATCTGCAGCGCTCACCAAGGTCATTTTGAGCGTATTTCCATCAATTTCAAAGATACCTTCGAATTTTCCGATCAGGCCAAATGTATGCGCCGTTTGATCCATATTAATATGAGTATCTTTAATGACATACGTACCACTTGAGTCAATACCCATTGCATCATAATGTGACTTGAAGGTGCCATCATCTTTAAATTCAAACCATAATCCTGGATATGCCTGACCCTCGGGCTGAGTCCATTTACCTAGTATTTCTTTCATTATTTACCTGCCTTAAAAATAATGTCATTAGGGACGATATTAAGCTGGTGAGCTTCTTCACGAATCCAATCGCGAAAGTTCGGATGGGCGATCCTTACCAGAGCCTCAAGGCGGTCTCTGACGCAGCGGCCACGAAGCTCAGCTACACCATATTCGGTAACAATAGTATCAACGTCTTGACTGGGTACTGTAACACCTGCGCCTGGCGCCAGGGTTGGGACAATTGTTGAGATCGTACCCTTCTTGGCAGTAGAGCGCAGCGCGATGATACCTCGCCCCCCTTCCGAGAGTTGAGCCCCACGGTGGGTATCCAGCTGACCACCGGTACCGCTGAATTGGCGTGTGCCAATACTTTGTGAACATACCTGCCCAAGAATATCTACCTGAATGGCGGTATTGACGCTGACCATCTTATAGTTCTTTGCGATCACATAGGGATCGTTTACATAGCTGCCTCGCAGAAGCTCCACGCTGACATTACGGTCGATGAAATCATATAATTTCTGCGTGCCCAAAGCAAAAGTTGCCACCATTTTTCCGGGGTAGAGTGTCTTCCTTCGATTAGTGACGATACCGGCTTCATATAAATCAACCATGCCATCTACCAACATTTCGGTATGGATACCCAGATCTTTACGATCTGTCAAAAATGATGTTATGGCATTTGGAATACCACCAATCCCTAGTTGGAGAGTTGCACCATCTTCTATAAGATTAGCAATATAACCCCCGATCTTCTGTTCTGCTTCGCTAGAGGGTGTTGAGGGTAATTCGACTAGAGGCACATGGTTTTCAACAAAATAGTTGATCTCAGAGACATGAACCTGGGTATCACCATAGGTCCATGGAAGGTTTTCGTTAATCTCCAGAATAACCAGGTCAGCCGCCTGAAGGAGTTCTTTCTCCACAATTAAACCAAGAGAAAGTGACACAAAGCCACGATGATCCGGCGGTGTAGCTGTACCCCAAAAGATATTTAATTGATTCTTGGTAGCAAAGAGTTTATCTGTGGCAGCGCAATGTAGATTGTTGGGAATATAAGACACCCTGCCTTCGGGATGTACCTTTCGATCGGCACCTGTATAGAACCAGTTCTCATTGAAGAAATGCCCCTCCATTTCGGGGTGCATAAAAATATCATATGCACGCATCGGCAGGCATGTCCATAAGGTTACATTTTCAAGGCGGTCACGATGATTTGCAAGTTCGGTGAGCAAACCCACCGGTTCCGAACCCGCAAGACCCATGCCTATAGTCTGATTAGACTGGACCATCGCAACAGCTTCAGGTATAGATATTAATTTTTCTTTGTATTGTTTTATGCCATCCATTATCACTCCTGACTCAGCCGTTAGGGCATTATATAAGCCACAGCAGCCTGGTTATAACCGACACCGGAACCCATGAACATTACAAGATCGCCAGACTTGATCTTACCTAGTTTACGGGCATCATCAAAAGCAGCTGGTAAGCAAGCGGATCCCATGTAACCCCATTTATCCATGATCCAATGCGCTTTTTCAAGTGGCAGTCCGAGATCTTCCATGACAAGTTTAATGCTATTCAGACGCACCTGGGTAAAGATAACAAAATCAATATCTTTGACATCAAAATTACCATTCTTTGCACATTGTCGAATGCGTATTGGCCATCCTTCATTATTCACTTCCGCAGGAAATGCAGTAATAAGCTTAACCTTTGTACGTCCAGCTTCAACACTTTCAACAGTTGCCGGTTCATAGGTGCCGCCTGAATAAATGCCCCAATGTTTATAATAAGAGCCATCAGCAAAGAGTGCAGATGAAATGAAGCCGGGTTTATCGCTCCCAGTCACTATCGCAGCTCCTGCCCCATCGCCGTAGAAGAAACTTATGACATCTTTTTTATAATCAGCTAATCTGTGCATCATATATGCGCCGATAACAAGGATGTACTTCATGTGTGGGTTTACTGCGATCAAGCCAGCTGCTTGAGCCAGACCAGTTGGGAATGAAGCACAAGCACAACCAACATCATAAGTACCAGCATTGATAGCACCTAATTTGTGTTGAACAACGACAGATGTAGCAGGTGTGATGTAATCGGGAGTATCCGTACCCAGGATGATCAGATCTATATCTTCAACTTTGATACCAGCATCTGCGATAGCATCTTTTGCAGCTTCAACAGCAAGGTCGGATGTTGCCCAATCATCGGGAGCGTAACGACGTGTTTTAATGTTAGTGCTTGCCTCAAATTTTCCAACCACTTCAACAAGTTTAGGATTGACTTCACCCATCCACTGCGCGAACTCATGGTTAGTGATCTCTTTCTTTGGAATGTAACGGCCTGTGCCGATAATGGTTGCATAACGGGTCATATCTTGCCTCTTTTAATGAATTATTTAATTTATCGAATCATTAAATCAGTTTTATTTATGTTCCTAAAACAATACCGCCATCTACACTGATGGTTGCACCATGGACATAAGATGCTTCATCGCTTGCCAGCCAAAGGTAAGTATTGGCAACATCTTCGGGTGTGCCCATGCGACGGAGGGGTGTTTTTGATGCAAGTGATTCCCGCACCTTCTCTGGCATTTTCTTGACCATCTCAGTGAGGATAAAACCTGGGCAGACAGCATTGACACGGACCTGGTATTTCCCAAGCTCACGCGCCCACGTCTTGGTCATTCCAATCACGCCAAATTTCGTAGCAGCATAGTTGGTCTGACCGAAATTACCATAAAGACCAACGACAGAAGAAGCATTGAGGATAACTCCACCGCCCTGTTTAATCATATAAGGTGCAACAGCCTGAGCACAGTTGAACACACCTTTGAGATTGACGTTGATCACCATGTCAAAGGCATCTTCGCCCATCTGGCTGACGAGTTCGCCCTCTTTCACTTTCACAAAGAGACCATCGCGGGTGATGCCTGCATTATTGACAAGGA